>Ga0181533_1001138_pt1 | contig 34715 bp, 24 predicted proteins | sample PEATcosm2014_Bin_45_FD_119772 | JGI IMG/M metagenome (GOLD analysis project Ga0181533, IMG submission 119772) | Peatland microbial communities from MTU Mesocosm Facility, Houghton, MI, USA - PEATcosm2014_Bin11_60_metaG | ecosystem: Environmental > Terrestrial > Soil > Wetlands > Peat | place...
ATTCACTCGAAATGGCTGTTTGTTGGTTGTTGCTGTCTTGATACAACATGCATTCTAACCAACATTTACGGGCATTTCGAGCTTTTTCGTTCAATCGGGTCAAAACATCACGCTTGTTGAGGGACTAGCGTTGAGCCCAACTTCTTCATGGACTTCAAGCGTGTTTCCGAGTTGATCGTGAGCCTTGAGGACACGTCGCTGCTGATACTCAAGCGTTGCTCCGCAGACGACCGATTTCTGACCTCGCTTCTTCGGCAGATTTGCGGGGAGGTCGGCTATAAGGATCAGCCGCCCCTCTGCGGCGCGCTCAGCTTTCAGTATTTCCAGGCGTTGATGGAGACCGACATCATCATGACGCCGCAGGGACAGGCGTCGGAGTTGTTGGCTTTGCCGGACCTTTACCACGAGTTGGCTCATTTTGTCGTCTTCCGGCAACGGCCAGCGCTCGAGGTCCCGGTGCTGGCGATTATCCACAAATACTTCGCGGACGCCATCCGCAAGGGCCGCCAGCAGGGGTTGCCACAGGCCACCATGGAGGCCATCGGCAAGAACTCCGGGCTCTGGACCTCCCTCTGGCGGGTGGAGTTTGCGTGCGACATGGTCGCGACGTACTGGTGCGGCCCGGCCTACGGCCTGGCGAACCTGCGCCTCAGCGCGACCCGCGGCGATCCATACCTGGACAGCGGCACTCATCCCGCCGACGATGCACGAAAAACCGGGATCGAGTGCATTCTGAGATTGGCCGGCGAAAGCGCGGCGGCCAGCGAGATCGACCGGATGTGGCAGGACTTGAAGCGGCTTTCGCCCTCTGTCCAGCCGCTAAGCTACGCGAAACGATACCCCGTGCAACTGCTGGAACAGGTTGCCCAATGCGTTTACCAGGGTTGTGCCGGCTTAGGCTTCCGGCGTTTCTCACAGCATCAATCTGGAAGCGGCATTGTGGGCGGCGCGATCGCTCAGGCCTGAGAGGCGTTTCAACGGGACGCCGCCACATTCGCGACGTACGAGGCCTCGGCTATTCGATCGCTCGGGAGCAAAATGCCCACACCAAGGGGGCCATCGCCATGAAAGACCCGCACGAGGAGCCACCTCGCACCGTGCCTGCCGTGCGCGTCCCTCTCGGAACCGTCAGATGAACAAGCTCCTCACGCCAGCGAAAGACGCCCCAAGACTGATGATCCTGGGAACTGGTGCATCCGCCGCCGACGGCGCTCCTCTCCAGGCCGGCCTGTTCCGAAAATACGCTGAGATCATCCGGCGCACCCAAGACAGCTACGTCCACGCGGCAAGCGAGGGCGAACTGCGGAGGCTGTTCTCGTTGTTTTGGCCGGCGAACATCGATGCGGGGCGCTTGGGCTGACGATCAGGTCGCTCTTGATGACCTTCCGGCCGAAAGATTCTTCTTGAATACGAGGGCGGAGTACTGAGAGGTTATGCCCCTATGAATCGGCACCGCAACCAGACGGCAGGGCAGTCGGATGCTTTGCGATGTCGCGTGCTGTCGCAGGAGGATTCATGTATCGGGGGATAATGGGGATGAGCATCTCGAGCATCTGGTTGCAGGTGTTCTTTCCGAGGACATGGGAGGAAAAGTGCTGGGAGTTCAGCGGTGAGGCGAAACAGTTGCTGGAGGAAATGGCGGCGTGTACGGGGGATCCGCTGGTGCTGAACTGGATCAAGGCGAACCCCGCATTTCAATTCGATGGGGCTGTATCAGGCTACGTCCGCCCTCCGAGGGACGGGGATCCGATACGCATCGGTTTGAAGCGTGAGCTTTTCGCAAAGGCCGATTCGTGTCACACGCGGTTTGCGGCAGGACACGAACTGGGCCACGTCCGGCAGTTGCTGCAGAATGAAGCACCCGGAAAGCTCTTCACTCGCAAGCTTTACCGCCAAGAAATGGAGGCGTCAGCTTTTGCGGCGACGGCCTTGGAGCGCTGCGGGTGTCATGGTGCAAGATGGTGGTACACGTCTCCGTTCCAGCGCTTTGTCTGCGCAACGGAAGCAGCGTTCCCTGTGATTTCCCATCTTGCAAAGGCGGTGGTCTTCGGGACTGCCGGGTATGCCCTGGGCCGACTGACCGGCTTCCACAATTGGCTGGCGGACAGGCTTGAGTCATTGGCCGATCCGGCCGATATTCCACCAGGCGAAAGAGTATGAAAGAAAGCCCGCAAGTGAGGGGAGTCATCGCAGCAACCGCTGTGGTTGGCGGGCTGGCGCTGTCGAGAGCGGCGGCGACGGGTAGCACGTTGGCGTGGTGCGTGACCACAGCTTGCGGGGTGGTCATAATCTTCGCGCTGGCTGCAGCAGTGCAGTACCTGCGTCTGCCCAAGGGCTCAGACCAACGCAGCGAGGTGGACGCCTTTTTTGAAGGTTGGCCGAAGGAACTCGACGTACTGGTCTCAAATGCCGACCAAGAAACTCGCGCCCAAGCCGCAGAGGGGGTTGGCGCAAAAGCAAACTTGCCGAGGTGGCCTTACCGAGACGATGCCCTGCGCGTTTTGGACCATGTGGTTTCTCGGAGCGACACCCCGTCCATCGTCAAGACATCCGCCATCGCCGCACGACGGGCTTTTCTTGAACTGCCCCGCGGTGTGGACGATCCGTCCACCGCTGCCAACGTGATTGTCCCCCGCTTCGATCAAGACCGTCCCGAGCATCTCCGGATGCTGGCTGCCCAGTGGGGCCTTTTGCATGACCTCAAACTTCTGCAGGAAAACAAGAGCCACCGCAAGGCCTTGGAACAATCGCGGGAGTTCGCTAAGCGATCGAGTGTCGGCGCGGACCACAAGAGCTGATGATGAATGTGAACCGGCCTCATCGGCTCCTCTGCCAAGGGATTCGTTACCACGATTACCTCGCCGCCCTGATCAAGATAGACGCTGAGTGGTCGCAGCACCGTCAGGCCAAAGGACCGACAAACGCGCGGAGCTTCTTTGAATGCCAGCAAGCATTCACTAAAACCTGTCACCATTATGCCGATGGCATTCAAGACAATTTTGGCAAGTTCTGGGATGCCAACCACCCGGGGCAGCCCCGCTCTGGGGAACTGGAAGGCCCGGCACCCTGGCTGTACCAGCCGATGTTCTTTGTCCCGTTCGGCCATGCCGACGTGCTCGCGGTTTGTCTGTTGGATGACTTCGAGCCGCTGCCCCACCTTGTTCACGAACTCAAGACTACGATCGAGGACCTCAACCTCGCCTTCTGTCCGGCCCTGGATTCTTTGGCACTGAATGGAGTGAAGCCGCTGTGCGAGTTCCCGGACCTCTTTTTCGGGAGTCCGCGCCCGCGAATTGCCAAATCAGTCCCAGTCCAGTCGCCGGATTACGCCTCACAAGCGCAGATGCCACTCGCGGCGTTCACCCAGTACAAGCTGGACGGCTTGGCCTCGATGGGGCAAACACTTCTCTTGCAGCAGGCCCTGCTTCAGGTCATGGGCCGCCGTGTTCACAACGTGACCGAGGGCATCGCCAGGGATCACAAGGTAGATCCCGACGTGCAGCGCCTGTTCCCTGACCCGCGAGACGTCGAGGAAGTTCGGGTCGTGTTGCTCGACCTTCAAGGGCCTGAAGAAATCGGCACGTTCATCCTTTGCCGCAATTTCTCCATCGCCATGGCCTGCGTCGAGTCGCTGCGCTCGATTACCTATGGCGAGGTCCTTGACGCTGACGAAACGCTGAAAGAATTGCTGCGTCGGTCGCAGGTTTGGGATCGGGTCCTGCAGGTGTACCGCCATGAATGCCGAAGTCCCGGGCCGTCGGGGCCGGCCACCGAGGCGCTTCGTGACAACCACATTTTTCGCTGGACGCATACCATGCTTGGCGTCAGCTCGCGCACCTTTTTTGAAGGGGCTCACGACGGCAGGTGCAGTGGCTTCGTTGAAGCGCTGACTCAGTTTCAGACGGCACCTGGACACCGTGATGCTGTGGAAGGACGGCTGGAGCGGGCTGCGCGGACCAAGCGTGCGGCTTTTGGCGGCTCAGCGAATTACAGACGATTCCTGGTTGGAACTAGCGACGTGCTGCTGGTCCAGGGCGATCTCGGTACAGGCCTGCCTCTGAACGCGACCGCCTCGGTGGTCGAGGTGATGCGGAACAACCTCAGCACCTTTGGTGTGGTCGACCCGAGACCGAATTCGGTCCAGGTCCATCCCGACTCAGGCCGTGACGTCATTGATATGACCACACAGCTTGTCGTTCCTATCCCTACAAAGGCGTTCGCGCCCGACGACGTGGACAAGCGGCGAAATCTCCTCGGGGGATCGATTGGGGACCGGCACTTCGGGGCCCTTTTGGAAGTGCTAAAGCACCTACAGCCGCGGTTGTGTTTGCCGAACCCGGCGAGCGGTACAAAACTGCCGGAGAACGCGGGGCGGCTGAGCATGGAAAGACTCGTTGAGGGCTTGCGGTCTAGCGGCGTGCCGGTTGCACTGCGACGCTTGGTCCAGAATCTCTATCAGAATTTCACGATTTTCATTGCAGACCCTTTCTTGTTCGACTCCGTACTCGACCTCTATGACGCACTGGCCACGTACCACGCGGTGATTGCGGACCATTTGCCCGATTTGCGAGCAAGGGAACTGGGCCCAGGGGAGCACGGGTTCCCGCTTCTGGACACCTGCCGGCTGGAGCAGTTGGCGGATTACGCCGAGGCGCTCTGCGACGCCATGCGTCATCGGTTGGCCAAAGCCTACCTGGAAAGCCCAGTGCGTGACGTGGCTATCGACTTTCACGGCGGGTTGAACCAGCTCCTCTTGGCGGCAGATGCACCGCTCAAGTGCGGACTGGGCTTGGTGCGCAGATTCGCCCGCGCAACCGAGTCGCATCACACCGTCGGCGGCTTGACACGGATCGCCTTTATGCCCGGAGCGCGGTGCTGCCATCTCGCGCTGGGCACGGAGGATAAGGCCAATCTAGCTTATCTCGAAGTCGATGTCCCTCATGTCCTCCACGCCCCAAGCTACATCGACTACTTGCACGAGGCGTTTCACCTTGTCTTGGATGCCTTGCTGCATACGAAGAAAGACCGGGAAGACGTGGTGCGTATGCTCCTCGACCCGAAAACGGACCGATTGCTTGCAGACCGCCTATCTGAAGTATTTGCCTTCCTGATGTGCCGCCTGTTTGTCTTTGGCAGAGGCGCCGACGAGAAGGCCTTCGTCCAAGCCCACCTGGCCGCCTTCGCACGAAGCTGCGTCGACGCCAGCGTCGAGATAATGCCGAGCGTCGTCCAGACGAGTGAATTGCTCTTGCGCCTGTTCCTGGCGTACGATTCGTGGGCCGAAACGCCCTTTCCAGCGCGCACACCCAGCCTAGATGTCTTCGAGAGGTTCCTTGCGTTGGCCAGCCCGATTTTGCGAGACGGCCAAGAACTTTGGGCGGGAATCAAAAGTCTTGGAGGCAAATACTGCTGGACCCTGGTCCAGGGCGCTTACCGCGAGCTAAACGAATGGACACCCTGGCTGCGTCGGGAAGCATTTGATATTTATTACGCTTTTTACCGCACGCTTGATGGACAGCCCGATCCTTACGACGCCGATCTCTATCAAGAGATCGGGGCTGCCATCGCCGACGGCCGACCGCTGACGACTTGCTTGCTGCCTCACGTCGCCGAACTAGATCCGCTTGTGCTGATCTGCCGCATTCTGCAATTCCACTTGGGCAAGATCACCAACGCCGAGGGGCGCGCTGTGTACCTGCGCCGGAAATCCAGGACGTTCGAGATTGATTACTCACTGCCACCCGGCCAGCAGTGGCATGAGTTCCAGATCGACCGTGGCATGAATGCGATGTTCTGCCCTGTCCCCGAAGCACGGCGTCGCCGTCTGCGCAATCACATCGCCATGCTCAAGAGCTTCTGGAACATCGCCGCCCTAGTGCGATCGCGCCGTCTCCACACTGTCCTCTCCGACAATTGGAGCGATGCCGAATTGAGTGAGCCAGCTCCACAGTAGAGGCTTTTTCACGACCGGGTTGGGCGGGTTGGAGCTATTCAGCGCCCGAAAGGCGTTCGCCCGTCGCGCGCGTCCGTTTGGTTGACCGACGCGCGGCGCAACGCAGATTCGGCCGGGGTTCCGGCCGCCCCGTTCGGCTTACGGATTTCCACCCCTCGGCCCATGTCCTCCAGGCCACGGTGGATGGCGTGCCGCTCTCGGTCTGGCCACGGCGCGGGAAATCAGTCGAGAATTTCCCGGCCTTTGGCACGAACCGAACCATTCCCGCAGCCAAGGCCACTCCGCCAGCCTTCCTCAACCACCCCCTCCTCGCAACGCAGCGGGTGAAGCCCCAGATTTCCTCCTCGAAGAGACGCTGGAAGGCCCGGCCGGCGGTGAGGATGTGGTTGGCCAGCTGCCTTTCCTCATCTCTTTCACCAGGGCGCCGGCCGTGATGGTCTTGCCGGCGCCTGGGTTGTCGGCCAGGAGGAACCGGATGCCGGGAGGGGACGGAAATGGTCGTAAACGGCTTCCGGTTAGTGTGGGAGAGGATCGACTTGGGCAATCGACAGGGAGAAGTTGAGGTCGTATTCGAAGGCGAGTTGGAGGCGCATGGCCTCGATGCTGAGACGGAGTATTTGGGGTCGCCGTCGAAGGGCTCGATGTCAGGACTGGTTTCGAGCAGGGCCAAGTTGTCAGGGCTGAGAACGGCCTCGAAAACCTTGCTCATCTGGAGGCCCTTGCCGACGAGCTTTACCCCGGACCCCATCGGCATGGTGACGATGACCTGCACGGGCTCGGGGAAAAGCGGGCCGCGGAGGATTTTGCCCGGTTTCAGATCATGCAACTTCACACGACGGCGCCCCCGACAGCGACCCTCGCCCAAGCTGTACGCCAATTCGACGCTGACTGCGCGCAAAAAACCACGCGGAACGGCGCCCCGGGGCAATTGGGACACGGCACCTGGGGCACGGCAGAAGCCACGCGTCTTCCACTGTCTCATGAAGTCCCAGCGCGCGCGCTGGGACTTCATGGAAGGGCGCAGGGTTCATTTTGTGCTGCACCCAGGGCTGCGGCCCGCCTGCGCTCCACCCCGGCGTGTCTTGCTTAGCTTTTGTCTTGCCGCCCCGTTGGGGGCCAGAAAATGCTGCGCTCCGCGCGGAAAAGTGGAGTTTGGGGGCAGTGGCCGATTGCGCCGAAGCGCCCCTCGCGCCCGGGTTTTTGCCCTTCTCCTCAGGAGTGGAAAATGGGTACAGAAAGGGGACAGACAGAATTGATCGATTTAGGATTCAAAAGGGCGGATATGCTTGAAACCCGCATGGATAAAGGAGATTCTGGTGGTGGGCCCAGAGGGATTTGAACCCCCGACCAAGCGATTATGAGTCGCCTGCTCTAACCCCTGAGCTATGGGCCCATCCAATTGATCTTGTCCGTTACAAGACACCAGGCAGCTATTTCGCCCGGGTTCGCATCCAGGGCAAGCTTTTTTTCATCGCCTAACGAATGCAAACCCCGATCAACAGCAGCGTAAACGACGGGAAGTCAAAACCCATGCCGATATAGTGAATGGAGGAGACCGTGAGGATTTGGGAATGTTCTCGACCGTTGGCAACCTCCAGCACAGCGATACGCTTCCCGGAATGAAAGCCCGTAGCGAATGTGCGCCTTCAAGATCACCATTACGCCCGCGAGCATGGGCAACACGTACAACAATTGGCTTGGACGCGACCAGTTTGGCGGGGACCCGCTCTTCACCGGGAGCATTGACGAACTGCGCATCTGGAATGCCGCTGTTTCGCCCTACACGAACACGCCGACTGGCGGGCAGCAGTACTACCAGGTGCAGCTCAACCCGTAACCCGGACGGGCGCCGCGACAACGTCAGTCACCGTGTATCTTGCCAACCGCCCAGGGCGAGCGCCCGGATTGCCACTGCTCCGCCAGACCCGCACGCCATCCGTTCGGTAATCGCCTGCAAACCCTTTTTCCACCAAGGCAAACGTTGGACCAGGACATTTGGTCAATAGGAGGCACAAAAACCCAATCCAGGCCGACAAAGACGGGATGCGCCCGCCGATCTCGCAAAGCGACAAATGAGCTTGCTCTTCACGCGCATTCGTGCGAATAAAGCCAGTCAATGGCGGGAGAGATGGCAGAGTGGTTTAATGCGCACGCCTGGAGAGCGTGAGTGCCTAAAACGCACCGGGAGTTCGAATCTCCCTCTCTCCGCCAGGTTCATTGCGGAGCATAATGATTGCCGGGTATCCGTTTCGGGTCTCGCATCTGTTCATGGCGTGGTTTGACTTCGGCCTTCGCCCGTCCGCTCAGCGTCCGCCGCCCCAGGCCCTGCGGGCCCAGGCATCCAGGGCCTCGTATTTGTCTTCCCAGGTGGTGTACATGGCCCCGACGATGCCCGGTATGCCCTTGGTGTTGTCGAGCCATTTGGCGATGGCGGTTCCGTCCTCGTCCCCATCATAGTAGCCGGAGAGGATTTGCCTGAGGCCGAGGTCGGCGAAGAACTTGCAGTTTTTGCCCTCGAGACCGCCGTGCCAATTGACGATGCCGACGTCTTTGTCGAGGCCCTTCCAGGAACCGGCGAGGGTGCCGTTGACGGCGTAGTAGTGGTCCACGGCGTTGTGCATCGGGTCGAACATGTCGCTCCAGACCCAGATTTCGGCGTCAGGACGCGCGCTGCGGATGATGGCGGCGGCCTGGCGGACATTCCAGGCCAGCAATTCCCCCGGCGTCATCTGTTTGCCCTGGCAGAGGGCGCACTGGTTCATCACGCGCATTTCGTCGTGGGACATCAGGTAAGCCGCCGGATGGAACAGTTCATCGGCCCGTTTGACCTCCTGCCGCCAGTCATCGAAGATTCTGGGTTCGCTGATGCAGCTTGTCAGGCGGTCTTCATAGACGATGAGGGGGTGGTAATAGCTGACGCGCAGGCGCGCGCCCTCGTGGATGCCGGAGGCGGGAGTCAGTTTGATGACCGGCCCCTGGTGGAAGGCCCGCCAGGGATGAAGCTGGGGGTCGATAATCGGCTGGTAGTCGCGGCCCTCTTGCCAGGCAGTCCCGTCCTCGCCTCGCACCGCCACCGGGCACCCGGGCCGGCGCAGGACGTTCACCAACCCGATTTCCTCGATCCGCAGGTCGTCCCACCAGAGCTTGCCGTCCTTGCCCGACCACGAGCCCAGGCAAAGAAGGCCATCGCGGTTCTCCAAGCTGTTGAAGACCAAGTCGTACCGCTTCCAATCCTGGGTGCGGTCGGCATGAAAGGTCTGGAAGTTGATCGAGCGCTGGCCGCCGGAGGTCAGCACCTTCACTTCGGGGTCCGCCGGAGAGAGGTTCTCAGTCTTGACCCAGACGGAGATGTGGTATTGCCGGCGGGGCTCGAGCTTGAGAGGCTGGAACAATCGGCAATGACGGTATTGGTTCTTGCCGATGTTCTCCATCCGGAGCGAGGTCGTCCCGCTGTGGACCACTGTGTGGTCGGCAAAGCTGGTCACCCCTTCGTCATCCTGGAAGGTCCAACCCTTGAAGTGGTTGCCCGCAGCTTCCTCAAAATCGCCGTTCACGACTTGGGTAGGATTATCCGCCTGGAAACGGGCAATCCCGCCATGCGCCACGAACAGGGCGTCCTTGGAGAGCACTCCTTCGGTATAGTCGGGGTCGTGCGCGCCACCCATGACTATGGCCACCAGGTCGAGACCGTTCTGGCGGGCCGCCCGCTTCAACTCCGCCGCTTTCCCCGGGGCAACGTTGTAGGAAAAGACAACCCCGTTGTAACCGTCCGCCTTGGCGCGTGGGAACCGGGCGATCATTCGCTCGACCTCGGTGGGGTTGCTCATGTCCCGCCAGACGAACAGCCACCGTTTCTGCATCGCCGCCGCAGGCCCGTCGGCCGCCGCCTGCGCCGTGCCCAACAAGCTCAACCAGGCGAGTCCGGAGACAACCACCGCCATCAGTGTTGCGCCTGCCGCGCTCAAGGGGGAACGGAATTGCGCTCTCGTTGATGCGCAACGGGAAGAAGACGACATTTCAGTCATGCCTGGCAGGATACTTACCCGGCAGGCCCGGTCAAGAAACAGCGATCCGAGTGGCGAGTGTCGAGGGCATTTCAGGTGTTTGAATAGCCTCTCGGACCAGTTTCCTGACTGTAGGAGACTCCTTACGCTCGTCTCCTGCAAGGGCTTGCGGAGGTCTGAACCGCCCCGTCCCGAGGGCCCTTGCCAGGCGCCGCGTGATTACAGTAGGCTTGCGGGCATGATTGCAGCACGACTAGTTTTGCCGGCACTTTTGCCCGCGTTGGGCGTTTTTGGTTTTGGGGCGGAACCGGGGGCCAAGGGAGGGCTGACGGCGGAGCAGCAGAGCTGTGTGGCGAAGGGGAAGCGGTTCGAGCGGGCGGGGTGGATTTACTTGCATGTGGAAGGGGCGGCGGGCGACAGGGGATTTCAGCATGGCTATCTCCTGGCAAAAGAGATAGCCGAGGGATTGAGGATGACACGAGTGTCGTGGGAACATGAGAGCGGGATGGAGTGGGAATGGCTGGTGAAACGGGCGGCGGCGATGTTCGTGCCGAAGATCGACGCGGAAGACCTGGCGGAACTCGACGGGATAGCCGAGGGGGCGCGGGCGGCGGGGGTCGAGGTGTCGCGGGATGAGCTGATTGCATATAATGGGATTGCGGAACTGCAAGAGTATTGGTGGCCGATCGAGTTGAGGAAGATCAAGGATGCGCCGGTCAACGGGCCGGGGCGGCAGTCGTGCAGTTCCTTCGTCGCCACGGGAAGTTGGACCAGGGACGGCAACGTGGTGCTGGGCCACAATACGATGCAGGGCTATGCCGACCCGCTGCCGTTGGTGGTCGAGGACATCGCTCCGCTCAAGGGGCATCGGATTCTCTGGCAGACGACGGCGGGGTGGATTCACAGCGGGACCGACTTTTTCATCACCGACGCGGGGCTGGCCGGCTCGGAGACGACCATCGGCGGGTTCCAGGGGTTTGACACCAATGGGATTCCGGAGTTTACGCGGATGCGGCGGGCGACGCAGGACGCGGGGTCGATCGAGCAGTGGTGTGAGATCATGAGGCGGGGGAACAACGGCGGCTATGCCAATGCCTGGCTGCTGGGGGATGTGAAGAGCCGGGAGATTGCGCGGCTCGAGCTGGGGTTGAAGTTTGTCGGCTACGAGAAGAAGCGGGATGGCTATTTCATCGGGTCGAATGTGGCGGAGGACCGGAAGATTCTGAAGCTGGAGACGGACGACAATGACGAGGACATCCGGCTGTCGTCCGTGGCCAGGCGGGTGCGATGGAGACAATTGATGAAGAAGCACGCGGGCAGGATTGATCTCGACCTTGCCAAGCGGTTCGAGGCGGACCACTTCGACACCTTCCGAGGGAAGGTGTGGCCGGGGAGCAAGACGTTGTGCGGCCATTTCGAGCTCGATCCGGAGGCGAGCGGGCGTGGGGTCCCCTTTGAATGCAGCGGCACGGTGGATGGAAAGGTGGTCGACGCGGCGATGGCCAAAGGGATGTCGTTTGCGGCGCGGTGGGGAACGGCGTGCGGAACTCCGTTTGTGGCCCGGAAGTTCCTGGCGGCGCATCCGCAGTTCGAGTGGATGAGCGGGGTGCTGAAGGACAGGCCAGGGCAGCCGTGGGCTGTCTTCAGGGCCGGAGAATAAAACAATGAAAACCAGGCTCCCTTGCCACCAGACGGTTGCCATGCTTGTCCTCGCGGCCCTCCTGGCCGCTCAAGCTATCGGGGCCGGCCTCTCTGCGAATTGGCCGCAGTTCCGCGGACCGGACGGGCTGGGGGTCGCTGACGCTCCGGGCCTGCCCGACCGCTGGGGTACCAACGAGAACGTCGCCTGGAAGGCCGAAGTGCCCGGACGCGGCTGGTCCTCGCCAATCGTTTGGGGCGAGCGCGTGTTTGTCACCACGGCCGTCAGCGAGGGCGAGGTCGAGCCGGCCAAAAAGGGCCTCTACCTCGGCGGCGAGCGCAAGGAGATTCCCAAGGCCGAGCATTGCTGGCTGGTACTCTGCTTCGATCTCAACTCCGGCCGCGAGTTATGGCGCCAGGAGGCGCACCGCGGCCTGCCCCCGAATCCATTGCACGTGAAGAACACCTACGCCTCCTCGACGCCGGTGACCGATGGCGAACGCGTCTATGCCTGCTTCGGCAATGCCGGCTTGTACTGCTACGACATGGCGGGCCGGAGACTCTGGTCCACCAACTGGCCGCCGGTCAAGACCCGCAACGGATGGGGCCCCGCCGCGTCGCCCGTGCTCTGCGACGGCCGCCTGTTCCTGGTGAGTGACAATGACGACGAATCCTTCGCCACGGCCCTCGATGCAAAGACCGGCTGCCAGCTCTGGCGTGTCCAACGCGACGAGAAGAGCAACTGGGCCACGCCTTGCGTGTGGCGCAACGACCAGCGAACCGAACTGATCACCTCCGGCACCAGGCGCGTCCGCTCCTACGACCTCGACGGCAAGCTCCTCTGGGAGTTGGGCGGCATGTCCTCGATTGACATCCCGACGCCCGTCTCCAACTCCAACCTGCTCTACGTCTCCTCCGGCTTCGTCGGGGACAAAGTCCGGCCTGTGTTCGCCATCAAACCGGGCGCTTCCGGCGACATCACCCTCAAGCCCGGCCAGACCAACAACCAGTTCATCGCCTGGTATCAGCCCACCGCCGGGCCTTACAATCCCTCGCCCCTGCTCTACGGGGACTACTTTTATGTCCTCTTCGACTTCGGCTTCCTGAGCTGCCACGACGCGCGCACCGGCCGCCAGGTTTACCAGAAGCAGCGCATCCGGGAGGGCGCCACCTCCTTCACCGCCTCACCCTGGGCGGCCAATGGCAAAATCTTCGCGCTGAGCGAAGACGGCGACACCTTCGTCTTCCAGGCCGGCCCCGAATACAAGCTGCTGCGCATAAACTCCCTCGACGAGATGTGCTTGGCTACCCCGGCGATTGCCGGCCCTTGCCTGGTCATTCGCACGCTGACCCGGCTGTATTGCCTTCGGGAGCATTGAAACGCGAACGTCGATCGTTGTACGAAACCGCCCCGAACCAAAGCATTCACGCTCGTTGAGCTGCTGGCGGCCGCTGTTGTTGCTGCCGTCCTGGCCGCGTTCCTGTTGCTGGCGCTGCAACAGGCTCACAAGCGTGCCCAGCGTTCCCAGTGCGCCAACAATCTGAATTCCGCCAGCGGCGCGACCAACCGCCTGGCCATGCCGTGAGGGCGCGTTGGGCAAATTTGCGGAACCGAATCCGGAAGTGGGGCGGACTGCTTTTGGTGAGTTCAGCGTTTTTTCTCATGCTGCGCTATTTTGAATACAGCCAGGTCTATCACCCCGACCGCATCCTCAGCGCAACCGGCGCCGAACTCGGCCGGCCTTTCGAGAGTGTTTCTTTCGCCGCCAGCGACGGGGTTGAACTGAACGGCTGGTTTTTCCCGGGCAATACGAATTCGGGGCGGGCGCGACTGGCGGTGCTGGTTTGCCATGGCAATGCCGGCAACATCAGCCACCGGCTCGGGTTATGCGGGGCGCTGCTGGCCACCGGCGTGAGCGTCTTTGTGTTCGACTACCGTGGCTATGGCCGGAGCCGGGGCCACCCGTCCGAAGAGGGCACGTATCGGGATGCCCAGGCGGCCCACCGTTGGCTGCAAGGCAAGGGGTTTTCAGGGGACCGTGTGATCGCCTTCGGCGAATCGCTCGGCGGAGGCGTCGCCAGCGAGTTGGCCCTGCGGGAACGGCTGGGCGGGCTGGTCCTGCAAAGCACCTTTACCAGCATCCCGGATGTCGGTTCGGAGTTGTTCCCCTGGCTGCCGGTGCGCTGGCTCGTTACCCTCAAATACAATACCCTGGCCAAACTCCCGCGCCTCAAGCTGCCCCTGCTGGTCATGCACAGCCGGGCAGACGGGCTGATCGGGTTTCATCACGGCGAAAGGAATTTCGCCGCCGCCAATCCGCCCAAGCTGTTCTGGGAACTCAAAGGGGACCACAACGACCTGCTCCTCGACCCCCGGCGGCTCATCGCCGGCATCGAGAAGCTCCTCCAAATGGTCGAGCGGGACGAAGGATAGCCGCGCCAGATTCCTTCGGAACCAACAACTCCGGCAGCCTTGAGAACGCCACTGCCAGAGTCTATTATGCGGGGGACATGAATAAAGCGCATCTCTTGCACAGGCAAAGAGTTCAGAGGTGGGTCCGAGACCTCAAAGTTCAAGCTTCAATTCTCAATAATCCTCAATACCTTACAGCGCTGTGAGACCCTTTACCTGCCCTGCAAAGGCCCTTTGCCTTTTGGCGCCGCTGCTTCTGTTCGGCGGACGGGTCCACTCGGCGCCCCCTTTGCAGCCGGCGGTCGAGGCCGAGGAAAACGTTTATGCCTTCGAACCGGCCGATAACGGCGCCGGGCCGCTTTGGTGCAGTGGGTCCACCTGCCTGGTGCGGAGCGGGACCAATGCTTTTGCCAGCGGGCTTGAAACGCTCAAGGACCTCAAGCCCCTGAACAACTGCCGCTGGCTGCTCTTCCAGCGCGCCGGCGACGGATGGCAGCTTGCCCAGGCCGACGCCTCCGGACGCACCCGCGAACCCTGCCCGCTGGCCGCCTTTGCCGGCGGTTCACTGTTCCTGTCCGTCATTTTCTATGTCCAGGGAACCCGGAGCGAGGGCAAGGCGGTCTCCGAGAATCGAGTGCTGGAGATGCTCCCGGATGGCGAGCCTGGCCCGGCTGTCCCGATTCCCTTCAAGCGCCCCTTCACCTCCTTCTTTACCGCCACCGTTCGAGGCGGTTCGCCGCCGGCCAGCACTCTGGATTTGCTGGGCCAGCGCTCCGGCGCGCCCCTGGCCATCAGCTACGCCCGCGTCCGGCTCTGGTAGTTATGAAGATACTGATGATCTATCCGCAGAATCCGGACTCGTTCTGGAGCTTCAAACATGTCCTGCGGCTTGTCTCCAAGCGCTCCGCCTTTCCGCCCCTGGGCCTGCTGACCGTCGCCGCGATGTTGCCGGCCGACTGGCCGGTCAAGCTCATCGACCTGAACGTGGAACGCCTCAAAGACAGCGACCTGCGCTGGGCCGACTACGTCATGCTCAGCGCCATGATTGTCCACACAGATTCGGTCAAGGAAATCGTGACCCGCTGCAACGCCCTCCACAGGCCGATCATTGCCGGCGGCCCCCTCTTCACGACCGGCCACCGGAATTTCCCCTCGATCCAGCATTTCGTCCTGGGCGAGGCCGAAGACCTCATCCCCCAACTGACCTCCGACCTGCTGGCCGGCACAGCCCGCCCGCTCTATCGGGCTGCGGCCCCGCCCGACATCACGCGCCGGGTCGTGCCGCGCTGGGACCTCATCGATTTCAAGCATTACGTCACTATGGCCGTCCAGTTCTCACGCGGCTGCCCCTGCGACTGCGAGTTCTGCGACATCATCATCATGAACGGCCGCGTGCCCCGCACCAAGACCCCCACCCAACTCATCGGCGAACTGGAAACCCTCCGGCTGCAGGGCTGGAAAGACATGGTGTTCCTGGTCGATGACAATTTCATCGGCGACAAGAAATGCACCAAGGCGCTCCTGCGCGAGATCATTGCCTGGCGCCGGCGCGTCCGGCCCGGCATGGGCTTCTTCACGGAGGCCTCCGTCAACCTGGCCGATGACCCCGAACTCTGCGACCTCATGGCCCGCGCCGGTTTCAAAAAGGTCTTTGTCGGCATCGAAACGCCCCTCGCCGAAAGCCTCCAGGAATGCCACAAGCTCCACAACCAGGGTCGCGACCTGGTCGAGTCCGTCAAAACCCTCCAGCGCGCCGGCATGGAGGTCATGGGCGGCTTCATCGTCGGCTTCGACAGCGATCAGCAGGACGTCTTCAAGCGCCAGTTCGACTTCATCCAGCGCTCCGGCGTCGTCACCGCCATGGTCGGCCTGCTCCAGGCCCTGCCTCAGACCCGGCTCTACCACCGCCTCCTGCGCGAGGGCCGCCTCGAAACCGCCGCCACCGGCAACAACACCCAGGCCGTCCTCAACTTCAAAACCAAGTTGAACCGCGAGTTCCTTCAGGCCGGTTACCGGGACCTGATGAAAAAGCTCTACGAGCCCAAGGCCTATTACCAGCGCATCCGCACCTTCCTGGACCAGCACCGCCCGCGCGGGCCTCACGTTCGGCTCTCCCCTGCGGACCTCCGGGCCTTCCTCAAGTCATTCTGGCTTCTCGGCATTGCCGAGCGCGGCCGCCACAATTACTGGCGCTTCTTCTGGAGCACCGTCATCCGTCATCCCAACCAACTCCGCTGCGCCGTCGAACTGGCCGTCATCGGTTACCATTTCCGCCGCGTCGCCAGCCGCCTCTAGCCCCCTTGAATCTCGAAACAGGATGCAGCCCCCTCAAGTTTGTGGCACGGGCATCTTGCCCATGCAGGCTCGGGCAAGATGCCCAAGCAGGGGTTGGCGGCACCGAAGCGTCTCCGTTTGTGGTGGAAGTCAACGCCGGGAAGGAATCGCGCGCTCGCGCAAGCCCGGCTCTCACGAGCTACGAGTAAGGGCGCCTTGCCGATGCCTTTCACTGGCTTGAATGGAGCAGACCCTTGAGACGTTCAAGCTCGCCATGGCCGGCTTGAGGTTCAGCGCCCCGGCCTACGACCGCAAACCTCTTGTTGAGTGGCGCCGGACTGGGTTATAGTACCGGCATGAGTGAAACAGAACTGCCCTTGCGTGGCAGCGACCCCGAGGGCCGCCAGCGCCGGCTCGAGCTGGCGCGGAAGGCCTTCAAGGAGTTCTACGCGCAATGCTTCTGGTCGTACCGCGAAGACGCCGAGATCACCGAGAACAAAATCCCGTTCATCGTCCGTGGCCTTCGCGAACACGGGGGACTGCCCGGCTACCAAATGGCTGCCGATTTATGCCGTTAGGCGCTTTCGAGCGCGAGGTGCTGCGGTTGCTCGCCGTGAACCGGAATCCCGACAGCTACGTGGCCGGGGCGACGGTGCTAAACCAGGACCCCTGTTCGCCACGCGCTTCCAAGGACCTGGACGTGTTTCACGACGCTATCGAGAGCCTCGCCCGGTCGGCCGACCGCGACATCATGACGCTGCGGGCTGCCGGCTTCGAAGTGATCGAAGCAGGCCGCCGGCATGAGACGTTTTGCGGCGCCCTGGTCCGCCGCGGCGGGGAGCAGACCAGGATCGAGTGGGTCTTCGACAGTGCGTTTCGCTTTTTCCCGGTCGAGCCGGACCCGGACCTCGGCTGGCGATTGAACTTCTGGGACGTCGCGGTGAACAAGCTTCTCGCCTTGGCGGGGCGCTCTGAGATTCGGGATTGGGTCGACGTCCTGCACCTGCACGGGCGTCACCTCCACCTGGGGGCGCTGGCCTGGGCCGGGACGGGCAAAGACCCAGGGCTCTCACCGGAAGCCATCATCCGCTGGGGCGGACGTCAAGCGGTGTATCGGCCGGAGGACCTTACGGACCTGACACTCTCGGAGCCGGTCACGCTGCGGCAACTCAAGGAGCGGTGGCTGGAGGCCTCCTCCTCCGCCCTCGAACTGATTGCCCGGCTCCCGCTGGACGAAGTGGGCTGCCTTTATCTGGACCGCGCCGGCCAGCCAGTCTGCCCCGATCCCGCCGCAGCGGAGTTTCCGAGGCTCACGCGACACTTCGGCAGCGTCAAAGGCGCCCGGCCGCGCATCGTCGCAAAGTGAGCTTGACCCACCTGGGTGCAGTTTGGCTGCAATCAGGCCGAAGCGCGCCCCGACCAGCAACCGCATCTCCGAGGCCATCCACTACCGCTCGCAGGACCGGCAGTTGTGGACGTGAGCTGATCCCCCGTTGGATATGGGGAAATGCGGAAGCGACCCCTTCACGGCTCGCTCGGGACTTTCTGCAAGCCGGGAGCGGAACAAAGCGTTTGGCCTGGCCGCCCGTTCAGTTAATGATACTAAGAACTGATATCAAGGGCTGACATGCACGGCGGAGGCGGTCCGCTGCTCGAGCTCCCATCCGCCGCCCAGGGCCTTATAGACGGCGACCAGGGCTGTGGCGGTGCGGGTCTGGCTTTGGGCCAATTGGTCCTCGACGGCCAATTGGGTGCGCTCGGCATCCAGGACAATCAGGAAATCCACCATGCCGCTTTGGTAGCGTTGGTTGGCCAGGTCCACGGCCTGGGCGGAGGAGCGGGCGGAGGCGGCGAGGTGGTCGCGCTGGGCCTGCTGGCGCCCGAAATCCACCAGCGCATTCTCGGTCTCCTCGAGCGCCGTCAGGACGGTCTTCTCGTAAGCGGCCAGTTGGGCCTCGGCGCGCGCGTTGGCGGCTTTGATGGCGGCCCGCACCCGGCCCAAGTCCAGCGCCGGCCAGGTGATGCTCGGTCCGAAGGAATATGTGTCGGAGCCGGGTCCGCCCAGGCCGGAGAGTTGGCTGGCCTCGAAGGCCAGTTTGCCGTTGAAGATGACTCTGGGGAAGAGATCGGCGGTTTGAACCCCGACGAGCGCCGTAGCCAGGGCCAGGGACCTTTCGGCAGCCCGGATGTCAGGCCGTCGGCGCAGCAACTCGGCCGGGGTGCCGATCGAGAGCATTGGCGGAAAAGCCGGCAGCGGAGCGGGGGAAGCCAGTTCGCCTTCCAGGGCCGTAGGCTGCCGGCCCACAAGGACGCCGGCGCGGTGCAGGGCGTGTTTGATAGCTGCCTCGAGCGGCGGCAGTCCGGCCTCTGCGGCCTCCCATTGGGCGCGGGCTCGAGCGGTGTCCAGTTCCGTGCCGCGGCCGGCCCGGAGTCTGGCCTCGGTCCACTCGAGTGTCTGGCCTTCGTTCTCGACATTCTTGCGCGCCACTTCCAGTTCGTGCTGGGCGCCGCGCAAATCGAAGTAATTGCGGGCCACCTCGGCGATGAGGCTCACCAGGACGTCGCGGCGGGCCTCTTCGGTAGTGGCCACCCCAGCGGAGGCTGCCTCGATGGCCCGGCGCACGCCGCCGAACAGGTCCAGCTCCCAGGTGGCATCGAAGCCGGTGTTAAACAACGACAGCTCGCGCTCACTGCGCGCGAACCCCGGCTCCGAGTCCGCGCTGGCGACCGATTTAGTGTAGCTGGCGCTGCTGTGGACGATGGGCAGCGCGCTCAGGATGGCCTGGGAACGGAGGGCGCGCGCCTCGAGCACCCGGGCCGTGGCGATGCGGAGGTCGTGGTTACCCGCCACGGCAAGCTCGATCAACCGGTTCAATTCCGGGTCCTTGAAGCCCTGCCACCAGGCCACGGCTGTTTGGTTTGTCGAGGCGGGCGTTTGGTTGGCGTTCGCGAAAGCGGCGCTCACCGAAGTGCGCGGCGGCCGGTAATTCGGGCCGACCGTGCACCCGTTCAGGAGCGCGACCGAGACAGCGCCGAGCAGGAGCGCGCCCAGGGCGGTGACAGCGGGGGCCGTTCCAGGGGCGGCCTCTTGGCCGGCCGTTTGGCGCCTGGTCCCGAGCATCCGCCGGATGACCACGTAGAACACCGGTGTGAGGAAGATTCCGAAGAGGGTCACGCCGATCATGCCCCAGAACACGGCGGTCCCTATGGTGGTGCGCATTTCCGCCCCGGCCCCATGGGAGAGCATGAGGGGAATGACGCCGAAGGTGAAGGCCAGGGAGGTCATCAGTATCGGGCGCAGGCGCAGCCGGGAGGCCTCGACTGCGGCCTCGACCCGTCCCCGGCCGGCCTCCTGCAATTGGCGGGCAAATTCGACAATCAGGATCGCGTTCTTGCAGGCCAGGCCCATGAGCACCACCAGGCCAATCTGTGTAAAGAGGTTGTTTTCCAATCCCCGCCCCCACACGCCGCCGATGGCAAAGAGCAGGCAGAGCGGCACCACCAGAATGATGGCCAGCGGCAACGACCAGCTTTCGTATTGGGCCGCCAACACCAGGAACATCATCAGCACGCAGAGGGGAAAGATATAAACGGCGGTGTTGCCCGCAAGAATCTGCAGGTAGCTAAGTTCGGTCCACTCGATGGTCATGGCGGGCGGAAGGACCTCTTGCGCCAAGTCCTCCATGGCGCGCAGCATCTCGCCCGAACTGGTGCCGGGGGGCGTGCTCCCGGTAATCTCCGCCGTCGGGAACATGTTGTAATGGCCCGCCAGCACGGGCGCGACCATGTCCCGGACGCGGACCAGGGTGCCCAAGGGGACCATCTCCCCGCGGAGGTTCCGGGTCTTGAGATTGAGCACGCTCTCGGGGCTGCGGCGGAAGGGGGCGTCCGCCTGGGCGGTGACGTGGAAGGGGCGGCCCATGAATGTGAAATCGTTCACGTAGAGCGACCCCAGGTAGATGTTCAGAGTGTCCCAGACTCCGTCCAAAGGCACGCCCATGGACTCCGCCTTGGCGCGGTCCACGTCGAGATAGATTTGTGGAACGTTCGCCCGGAAGGTGGACATCGCGCCCACGATGCGCGGGTCCCGGTTGGCGGCGGTGGTCAGCTCTCGGACGGCCTCTTCCAGGGCGTGGTAGCCCGCAGCGCCGCGGTCCTCGACTTGCAGCTTGAAGCCGCCCAGAATCCCGAGGCCGTCGACCGGAGGCGGGCCGAAGACACCCACCATCGCTTCCTGGATGTTCGCCCGGGCGATGCGCGCCCTGAGGTCGCTGATGATGGCGGGTCCGGTCAGACCGTGCTTGACCCGTTCCTCGAAGGGCGCCAGGCGGATGAACATGCTCGAGGCATTGGCGGTGTTGCCCAGGTTTACCAACGACAAACCCGCAAATTCAGAGACCACTGCGATGCCGGGAGTGCCTTTGATAATGCCCACCACCCTTCGGCTCACCTCCCGGGTGCGCTGGAGCGAGGCGCCGTCGGGCAATTGCAGGTAACAAAACAAGTTGCCCTTGTCCTGGGCGGGAATGAACCCGGAGGGCACACGTGTAAAACCAAAATACGTCAGGGCCAGCAGGCCCACGTAAAGCGCAAGCCCCAGCCCGCAGTGCCTCAACACACGGCGCAAGGCCCCCACATAGCCCGAGCGGCTGGCATCGAACAGGCGGTTGAAGCCGGCGAAAAGCCAGCCGACGGACCCATGAATCGCCCGCCCGAGCAAATCCTTGGGCGCATGATGGGGTTGGAGCAACAGCGCCGCCAGGGCGGGGCTGAGCGTAAGGGAGTTGAAGGCTGAAATCAGCGTCGAGACCGCAATGGTCAGGGCAAACTGCTGGTAGAACTTGCCCGTGATACCCTTGATAAAGGCGGTCGGAATGAAAACCGCGCTCAACACCAGTGCTATCGCGATGACCGCCCCGCTGACCTCCTCCATCGCCTTCTGGGTTGCTGCAATCGGCGAAAGCCCCTCCGCAATATGCCGCTCGACGTTCTCGACCACGACAATTGCGTCGTCCACGACAATGCCAATCGCCAGGACCAGGCCGAAGAGCGAAAGGTTGTTGATCGAGAACCCCAGGGCCGCCATGGCGGCGAACGTCCCGATCAAAGAGACCGGCACCGCCACCAGCGGGATGATCGAAGCCCGCCAATTCTGGAGGAAGAGCACCACCACGAAGACGACCAGGAGAATGGCCTCGACCAAGGTATGGAGCACGGCGCGGATGGACTCGCGGATAAAGGCCGAGGTGTCGAATGCGACCCGGTAATCCAACCCATCGGGAAAGGCCCTCTTGAGTTCCTTCATCGTCCGCTCGATGGCGTTGGCCGTCTCGATGGCGTTGGAGCCCGGTTGCTGGAATATAGCGATCCCCGCCGCCGGTTTGCCGTCCAGCAACGCATCGATGCTGTAGTCGTTGGCGTCCAGTTCAACGCGGGCCACGTCGCGCAGGCGCGTGACCTGGCCGTCCGCATCGGCTTTGAGCACGATGTCCTCGAATTCTGCCGGCGTGGTGAGCCGGCCTTTGAGCTGAATGGCCAGTTGAAACTGGTTGTCCGCAGGCTGGGGCGCCTGGCCGAACTGCCCGGCGGCCACCTCGACGTTCTGGCGCCGAATCGCGGCGGCCACGTCGCCGGCAGTGAGATTGCGGGCCGACACCTTGTCCGGGTCCAGCCAGATACGAATGGAATAATCGCGCGCGCCGAAGATGATGGTGTCACCCACGCCCGGCAACCTTCGCAGGACGTCCTGGACATGGAGGTAGGCGTAATTGCTGAGATAAACGGCGTTGTACTTGCCACTGGGCGAGACCAGGCTGATCAGCATCGCAATGGTGGGGGACCGTTTGCGCACCGTCACCCCAAGCTGGCGAACCACGTCCGGCAAGCGCGGCAAGGCCAGGTCGACGCGGTTCTGCACCAGCACCTGCGCCATGTTCGGGTCGGTGCCGACCTTGAAGGTCACCGCCAGGCGCATCGAGCCGTCGCTCGCGCACTGCGCCGACATGTACAACATGTCTTCCACGCCGTTGATCTGCTCTTCGATGGGCGTGGCCACCGTGTTGGCCATCGTCTCGGCGTTGGCGCCGGGGTAGTTGGCCATCACGAAGACGGTCGGCGGCGTGATCTCGGGGTACTGGGCCACCGGCAGCGTGAGCAGCGCAATGCCTCCCAGCAACACGATGAATATGGACAGCACGGCCGCAAAGATTGGCCGGCGAATGAAAAAATGGGAGAAGGTCATGACGTCATCGAGTGGTAGTGCGGTGCGGCATCAGAGGGTCGAGGGTCCAGGGCCGAATCAGGCGGCTCATGTCCCGGCCTGTGGCGGCGTCCGGGCCGCTCCGGCTACGGGGGTTTTGGCCTTGCCGGCGGGGGCGCTGTCCTCTTGCACATCCAGTTTGGCTCCTCTGCGCACCATCACCAGGCCGTCAATCACCAGGCGGTCTTGCGGCGTGAGTCCCTCGAGCACCGTCTGCAGCCGCCCCTGCGACCGGCCGGTCTTGATCGGGCGCGCCTCGGCAGTTCCATTGGTGCTTACCACGTACACGAACTTATAGTTCTGGTCGGCCATGACGGCCGTGTCGGGCACCACCAGTGCCTCGGCGGGCGGTCCTGCGGGCACCCGCACCGTGGCGAACATCCCCGGCACCAGGGCCCGGTCCTCGTTGGCAAAGACCGCCCGCAGCCGGATCGTGCCCGTCCTGGGGTTCACCTGGTTGTCGACGTAATCCACTCGGCCTCGATGCGGAAAGCCCTCTTCGTTGCCCAGCTTGAGCTCGCAAGGCATCGAGAGCGACGATTTGTCGTCTTGCTTGGCTGGAAAGCAGAGGCGGTACTGCAGAAAGGCCTCCTCCTGCACGTCAAAATAGCAGTAGATCGGGGCCAAAGACACGATGGTGGCCAACACGGGTGTGCCGTTGGCCTGGACCAGGTTGCCCGGGGTGGCCAGGCGACGGCCTATCTGGCCGCCCACGGCTGCCGTAATGCGCGTGTAATTCCAGTTCAGCTTGGCGGTTTCTTCCGCCGCGCGGCTCCCCTGGAGCGCGTCCTCGGCCTCGTGCGCCGCCTTGGCGCGCATGTCCAGTTCCTCTTCCGAGATTGCCTTGGTCCCTCGCAGCTTCTCAGCCCGTGCCAGGTCATTGCGCGCCAGTTCCAGGTGCGTCTCCGCCTGGCGCCTCATCGCCATGGTCCGATCCAGCTCCGCCCGGTAGGGCGTCGGATCGATCACGAACAGCAGGTCCCCTGCCTTCACCTCCGTCCCGTCCACGAAATGAATCGAGTCCAGGTACCCGGTCACCCGCGCGCGGACTTCGACCGCCTCCACGGCCTCGATGTGCCCGGGATACGGGTCCCAATTGGTTAGCGTCATTTGCTGGGGCCAGGAGACCGTGACCTTGACCGGCGGCAGCGACGTTGTGGTGTGGTTTCTCTGGCAGGCGGTCAGTCCCGCCAGGGCGGCTAAGGTGATGATCAGGCTTGGCTTTGGTTTCATGGGAAAAGTGAAAGACGATTGCCGCAGGCTCGTGACGGCTGAAGGCGGAAGGCTCATGCGGCGCGCAACCCGGCCGTGGCGAACCGAACCAACCGCTCCACCAGGTCCTCACAGTCCGGCTTCCGCTCGATCAGGCACGGCAGGGATTGATCGAGCATCAACAGCAAATAATGCAATGAACCCACTATGAAGGTCTTGCCGCAGACCAGTCCCTCTGTGGAGAGCGTCGGAATGGCACGCACCAGCGCCGCGTCAAACCGCTGCGCCAAACGGTCGAAATGGGCCTTCTTGAGCCTCTCGACCGTCCTGGTCCCGGGTTCTCCGATCAACCGTCCCATCAGCTTCGCAAAACTGGTGCTCCCCCATTTGGGATTGAGCGCGTGCTCCACTGCGGGCCGGATATAGGCCCTGAGCACCGCCTCCGCCTTTGGCACCGCCCTTCCGCCAGCCCTCTCCACCTCGTCCAATGCCGCCAGCCGTTCCTCGGTAATGGGCGTCAGCCGCCGGTCGAATACGGCAAACACCAAACCCTCCTTGCTGCCGAAGTAATAACTGATGGCTCCCACGTTGGCCTCCGCCAGGGCCGTAATGTCCCGAGTAGAAACCCTTTCCAACCCGTGCTCGGCGAAGAGCCGTTCGGCCGCATCCAGAATGCGCTCCCGCGTTTGGGTCGCGCTTCGTTCCGCTTGCGGCTCGGCTGTCAGGTCGGTTCTGTGCATAAATCAATCGCTTGTTTCAATCATGCGCTTGATCGCTGCCCCGTGTCAATACTCGACTCATTGACACTGCGGGCCCCTCCGGCCATCCTCGGCGCATGAGCGAAGTCATTTATCCGAGAAGCCCGCGCGAGGTGATGTGCGGGTGGGTGCATCTGCCGCGGTTCATCGATAAAACCCGCCTTCACCTGGCGGGCAAGCTCCTTCCGGATTACCAGCCCAACTTCTGCAAAGGTTTCGACGCTTTGTGGCTCGAGACGGCAGGGGTGGACGCCGGCCAGTTCATCGAGGTCGTCCGCAACTCGATTACCGACGGCCAGGTCTGCGACTGGGTGCTCAAGAACGTCAAGAAACCCGAGTCGGTCAAAGCCGCCCATCGGGAGCGCATGTTGAACTACCCCAAACCGGACGATGCCCAGATGCAGGCCCGTCTCAAGAAACGCAAAGAAGAGGCCGGCCTGGCCCATCGGGACGACATTCGGAGCTTCGTCGATTTCATCGACGCAGATGAGAAACGGCTCTAGCGCCGATTTCCAGGAAACCGTCACCACCACCGGCGCCCAGGAGATATGCTGGAGCACCTTTTGCAGCGGGCGGATGGAATCGGGGGCGGGGAGGTTCGCGGTATTGACGATTTGGACTTGAGCCAGGCCGGGCTGCGTTTTGAGCTGCGCAAGGAGTGGCAGGTAGCGCCGGTAATAATCGAACTGGGTCAGGATGAGCCTGGCCGGCTTGAGGGCCAGGAGTCCTTCCCAATCGGCGCTGGGCCGATGCCGCCGGGCCGGTTCCATCCAGTCGGAGTGAATCCACCGCAGTTCCTGGTGGCGCGCCGCTTCATAGAGATAGGCTGAGGAGAGGACGACGGTGTTGCCGGGGGCGCAGCCGTTCAATTCGCTGCGGACACGCCGCAGGGCCGAGGGATAGCCGGCGTCGGCCGCGCAGGCCACGCCCCAGGTGGTCATCCCAACCGCCCGAATCGAACCGACGGCCGCCAGCCCCACGAAGAGCCAGACCTGCGCCCGCAGCCAGGGGCGCCCTGAAGGCTGTGCCGCCAGCAACGCCAGGCAACCTCCCACAATCAGCGGCTGAAGCGGCCCGACAAACAGGACCGAGTTGGGGCTCAGGAGGAACAACCCCCCTGCCACAATCCCCAGCGCGGCCAGCGTGGCCGCGGCGGTCACCAGCCCGATTGCCCGCATGTCGCCGGCGGCATCCGCCTCCCCTGCCGGAGGGGCGGCGGCAGAGACCGGCGTTCCCCCTGCCGTCCCGGTTTCCCCGGACCTCACCCCGGACCGCCCGAGCCAAATCAACAATGCCGCCGCCGCGAGGACGCCCGGCGCGTTGCGAACGGTTTTGAGAATCTCATCCGGAAGCGGCCATCGCCAGCCGGTAAGCGAAGGTGTCTGCCGCGCATGCTCCATAAACCCCGCCCAGACGTGCGGGAAACCCAGCGCAACCAATCCCGCCAGTCCCGCCGGCACCGCCGCCATCGCCGCCATAGGGGCCAGTGGGAGCTTCCCCCTGCCCTGGACGCTCTGCGCCAGGACCCCCATCCACAGCAACAGGCAATAGAGGGCGCCGAGCTGCACGCTCGTGGCCAGACCCAAAATCGCGCATCCCGCCATCGCCCACGTCCAGGGCGCCCGCCCCGCCCCCGCACGCCCCGAGCGAACCCAGGCGTACACCGCAGCGATGCCGAACACGTGCGCCAGCGAGTCCGGGCGATCGTCAAATGTGATCACAAACAGGAACACCCCTCCCACGGCGGCCGCCCATCCCGGCACTCTCAACCGCCGGAAGATAGCCAGCAGGATCAGCATATAGCCGCCAAATAACAGCAAGTGCAGCGTCATCGCAGAGACGGCCGAGACGCCGAACAGCGCCATCCACCCCAACAACACGGCCTGGTACATCGGCGGGTAGGCGCAGAACATCTCGGCGCCGGAAATCGGCAGGGCCGGCCCCAGGGCCGGATTGGCGTATCTGCCGTGCAACAACAGGTTCACGACCGGACCGTCGTAGAAAAAGGCATCGTTCGATGGAACCGGCAGGGCTGCGAAAACCAACAGGGCCAGCCTCCATAGGAATATGACCGCAAAGACGGCTCCCGGCCTGGCGAGGATACCTTTCACGACGGCAGTATTGACTGTCTCCCAGGGGCGCGCAAATTCGTTTTTGCGCAAGCCCGGGAAAAATCATGTTTTCCCAAGAATTTGGTAGCGGCCTTTCGCGCGTTCCTGATAGAACTGAGGGCAATATGAGCAAAAGCAAAACGGGCCTCTTCATAACCGATGACGGCCGGAACGTCGTGTTCACTTTTACCATCGTTAGTTCCCTGTTTCTGCTCTGGGGATTCTGCAACGGGATGATCGATGTGATGGACCGGCACTTCCAGCAGGCTTTGCACCTGAGTATATCCCAATCGGCCTGGGTCCAGTTCGCCCACTGGATGGGCTATTTTTTGATGTCGCTGCCGGCGGGATGGCTGGCCATCAAGCTGGGCTACAAGGGGGGCATCATAGCGGGCCTGTTGATGGTTTGTGTGGGCGGGTTCTGGTTCATCCCGGCGACCCATATCGCGGCGTTCTGGGCCTTTTTGCTCGGCGTCTGCGTGGTTGCCTCCGGCTTGACGTTCCTGGAAACCGTGGCAAACCCGTACACAACCGTGCTCGGGCCGCAGCGCTATGCGGCGACCCGCATCAACCTGGCCCAGTCCTGCAATGGTGTCGGCTGGATTTTCGGTCCGATAGCGGGCGGCCTCTTCTTCTACGGCAAGGATGCGGCCGGCAGGGACACGGGCAGTGAAACACTTTGGATACCTTACGCGGGAGTGGCCGTGGCGGTGCTGCTGCTGGCGGCTGTCTTTTATTTTTCGAGCGTCCCCGACATCAAGACAAAGGATGAGTATGACCTGGATGAGAAGGAGAGCGCCGGCGGCCCGGGCGATGCGCCGCGGACGGTAAACCGGGGGCTAGTCTATGGGCTGTTGTTGGCAAACGTGGCCGCGCTGTTGGGCGTATTCGGGATGATTTCCTGGTTGGTTCTCGGCGGCCTGGGCGCGGGGCGGCATCTGCTCGGCCTGGCGGCGCGCCTGCCCCATCCCGGGAGCGGGCAACTTACGGATGGGGCGGCCCTGCTCATCACGCTCGCCTGGGCCGGATTGCTGTGTGTCGCCATCGCGGCGGCGGCGCTCATTCCCGTCGCCAGGAGGATTTCGCACCACAGCATTTGGTCGCACGAACATTTTTCGGGCGCGACCCTCGCGCAGTTCTTCTATGTGGCGGCGCAGACCGGCATTTTCGCTTTCCTGATCAACTATATGATTTCCGAGCCGCCTCCGATCCCGGGGTCGTGGCCAACGGCGGTTCAAGGCCTGGCAGCGAAGTTTCCCGCGTTTATGAACGGCTTTTTTACCGGCTGGTTTGAAACCAACCAGGCCGGCGTGATGTGTGTCAGCAACAAGCTGGCCTCCTACCTGGCCTCCTTCGGTTTTCTCTGGTTCCTGACGGGGCGCGTGTCTGGCGCGGCTTTGCTGAGGCGATTCTCCGCGCACAAGGTTCTTGGGTTGTACGGTCTGCTGAACGTCCTGCTGACGTTCATGGTGTTCTGCAAGCAGGGCTGGGTGTCGGTTGCGTGCGTGTTCCTGAGCTATTTCTTCATGTCGATCATGTTCCCCACCATCTTCGCCCTGGGCATTTACGGGCTGGGCGCGCGGGCCAAGAGCGCCTCCTCCTACATCGTCATGGGGATTGCCGGCGGGGCGCTCCTGCCCAAATTGATGGGGGCCGTTGCCGACAAATATAGCATGTCGCGCGGATTCATCGTGCCGATGGTCTGTTTTGTCCTGGTCGCCTGCTACGGCTACTTCTGGCCCAAACTCAGCCGGGTGGAATCGCTCCACGGGGTGGGAACCCCTGCCGGGCGAGCGGTGTCCGTGCCGGCGAATTCTCAATGAATCTATGAAACCAACCATCATCACTACCCTCCTGGTTATGACCGCCAGCACGTTTCCGGCCCCTCGGGCCGACGCCGCCAGTTTCGGCGACGACACCGCCTTCTTGAAAAGCCACACGGAGTTGATCGTGCTGAGCGACAAAAAGGGCCTGGCCAAAGTGGCCGTCGCGCCGGCCTGGCAGGGCCGCGTCATGACCAGCACCGCCGGCGGCGACGCCGGCCCGAGTTTTGGCTGGATTAACCGCGAGCTGATCGCCTCGGGCAAGCTGCTGCCGCACATGAACGCCTTCGGCGGCGAAGACCGGTTTTGGATGGGACCGGAGGGCGGCCAGTTTTCCATCTTCTTCGCCCCAGGGACCCGGTTTGAGTTTGCCGACTGGCAGGTGCCGGCCGTCTTCGACACCCTCCCCTTCAAGGTGGCCGGCCAGTCGCGGAACCAGGCGACGTTTGCCCTTGGGTTTGGGTTGACCAATTACTCAGGCACGCGATTCGAGGTGGCGGTCAAGCGCACCGTGCGCCTGCTCGACACCGCCGCGGCCTGGAATAAGCTCGGGGTGCGGCCGGTCCGGGGCGTCAGCCTCGTTGCTTACGAGACGGACAACCAGATCACCAACGCGGGCACGGATGCCTGGAAGAAGGAAACGGGCCTGCTCTCGATCTGGATTCTGGGCATGTTTAACCCCTCGCCCTCGGCCACGATTGTTGTCCCCATCAAACCCGGCCCGGAAAGCGACCTGGGCGTGAAGGTCACCTCCGATTACTTCGGCAGCGTTCCGCCGGAACGCCTGGTGGTCAAGGAGGACGTGGTCTTCCTCAGCGCCGATGGCAAGTTCCGCAGCAAGATCGGCATCAACCCCAAACGCAGCAAATCGATCCTCGGCAGTTACGACGCCGAGAACCGGGTCTTGACGCTCGTGCAATTCCGCCAACCCGCCGGGGTGACCGAGTACGTCAACTCGGCCTGGAAACTCCAGGACAACCCCTTCGGCGGCGATGCCGCCAACAGTTACAACGACGGACCGCCCACTCCCGGAGCCAAACCGATGGGCCCCTTCTTCGAGTTGGAATCCTCCTCCCCGGCGGCGGCGTTGGCTCCGGGCAAGAGCCTCTCCCATCTCCATCGCACGCTCCATTTGAGCGGGCCCGAACCGGCCTTGGACGCGGTGGCCCAGGCCGCGCTGGGCGTTTCTGTCTCGGCAATCAAGACCGCCTTTATGAATCACTGAGCACGGCCGCCCGGCCCTGAACCCAAAAGGGTGCGGGAGATTATGCGCCGAGCGCCCGGGCCTCCGCCCCGCGTTTTGGCTTCCATTGGCCTCCGATGGCTTGGTAGCGTGTACCCGATGAAGTCCCGGCAGCCCCGCGCCCGAGCCGCCTCCGCCCGCCAGGGGCCTGCGCCACCCACTGTGGCAGCGCGGCCTTTCCGGCGGCGGTGGTTCCGGCTGGCGGCGGCGGCGGGGCCGTTTCTGTTGCTCGGCTTGCTCGAGCTCGGCTTGCGTCTGGCGGGCTGGGGCTACCCAACCTCGTTCTTCGTGAGGGCTTGGCACGACGGCAGGGCGGTGTTGGTCGAAAACCCGAAGTTCGGCTGGCGTTTCTTCCCGCCGGCGGTTGCCCGTTCACCGCAGCCCCTGTCCATTGCGGCCGAGAAACCGCCGGGCACGCTGCGCATCTTTCTCCTGGGCGAATCGGCGGCCATGGGGGACCCGGAACCGGCTTACGGTTTTGGCCGCCAGCTCGAGCGGCTCTTGCAGGCCCGGCATCCCGACAGGAGAATCGAAGTGGCCAACGTGGCGATGACCGCTATAGACTCGCATGTCATCCGCGAGATCGCGCGCGACTGCGCGGCGCGCGCCGGCGATTGCTGGATTATTTACGCGGGCAATAACGAGGTCGTCGGCCCCTTCGGCGCAGGCACGGTCTTTGGACGGCAAGCGCCGGGGCTGGCCTGGGTGCGGGCGAACCTGGCCGTAAAGAAAACGCGCCTGGGCCAGCTTCTGGACTGGAGTTTCCGGGCTTCCGGGCCGGCCCAATGGGAGGGTATGGAAATGTTCCTGGGCCAGCAGGTCCGGCGCGATGACCCGCGCCTGAACAACGTCTATCACCATTTTGCAAAGAACCTCTCCGCCATCATCCAGTGCGGGAAAAGGTCCGGCGCAAAGGTCCTGGTTTCAACCGTGGCCGTAAATCTCAAGGACAGTCCTCCTTTTGCCTCGGAGCACCGCCCCGGGTTAAGCGCCGCCGGCCAGGGTGAGTGGGATCAATGCCTTGCGCGCGGCCGGCAGGCCCAGACCGAGGGACGGCAGGCGGACGCCCTCGCGGCCTACGCCCAGGCGGCGCGCCTCGATCCGGACTATGCTGAGTTGGCCTTTCGGCGCGCCCGTTGCGAGCTGGCGCAAGGCCAGGCCGCCGCTGCCAGGGCCGATGCCCAACTCGCCTGCGACCTGGACACGCTCCGGTTTCGCACCGATTCACGCCTCAACGAGATCACCCGTCAAATTGCCGCCGCCCAAGGCGTCGAGCTGGTCGATGCCGAGCAGGAGTTTGCCCGGCGCTCGAGCGGGGGAATGCCCGGGGAGGAGTTGTTTTACGACCATGTCCACCTGAATTTCAGCGGCAACTATGCCCTGGCCGCGCTGTTTGCGCCCGAGGTGGAAAGGGCGTTGTTCGGTCCGAGCGCCGGCGCCGCGCAAGGCAGGGCGGAGCAAAGCTCTCCGCCGCTGCCGGGGGAGGCCGAAGTGGCGCGGCGCCTGGGCTTTACCGATTTCGGCCGCCGCCGGGTGCTCGAGGAGATGCGGTTGCGTTTGCAGCAGCCACCCTTCTCGAGCCAAAGCAACTTCCAGGAGCGAGACGGGCGCTTGCGCGCGGCGCTTGCAGCACCCCCGGTTCCGCCGGCAGAACTGGTCCCGGAATATCGCGCCGCGCTGGCCCTGGCCCCGGATGACTTCGTGCTGCGCGCCGGCTTTGGACGTTTGCTCGAGGCCGCGGGCGATGGCCCCGGGGCGGCGGCCCAATGGAAAGAGGTTGCCCGGCTGCTTCCGCAGGAGCCGGATGCCTGGTTTGAGCTCGGCAATCTCGAGCACACCGCCGGCCACCCTGCCGAAGCGGCCCGGTTTTACCGGGAGGCCCTGGCCCGGAAACCCAATAGCACCGAGGCCCTCAACGGCCTCGGCCTGGTGTTGGCCGGCCAAGGCAAGACCACGGAGGCCATCCGCCAGTTCGAGACCGCCTTGCGCGCCGACCCGCGTTTCAGCGCCGCCCGCGTCAACCTCGCTGTCGCGCTCGCCAACCAGGGGGACACCCCAGGCGCGGCCGCCCAGTACCGGTTCGTCCTGGGGCTGGACACCAACAATTTCGGCGCGCGGGTCAACCTCGCCAAACTGCTCGCCGGCCAGGGCAAGGCCGGCGAAGCCATCGCTCTCTACACCCAGGCGCTCCAGTCGCAGCCGGACAACGCGGTGGCCCATTACGATCTTGCCAACGCCTTTGAGGCCCAGGGGCGCCATGCCGATGCCCTGGCTCACTACACCGCAGCGGTGCAGTCCCAGCCCGAGTTCGCCGAAGCCAGATACAATCTCGCCATCGAACTGGCCCGCCTCGGAAACGTCTCCGATGCCCTGGTCCAATTCGCCGAAGTTGTCCGGCTCAAGCCCGACTTGGCGGAGGCCCGCTACAACTACGGCGTGGCTCTGGCCAAAGCCAAGCGGTATGGCGAGGCCGTCCGCCAGTTCCAGGAAATCCTCAATCGCCAACCTGACAACCTCGCCGCCCGCTCCGCCCTGGAACGCGCCTCACGGCTCGGGAACTGAATTACTCTACTGCATCGCCGGTTTGTACTCCTCCTGTTTTTCGCCGCCGGGGATTGCGCCGGGGGGTTCCTGGGCAGGCGGGCGGGTGTCGCCTTTGGGGGAGAGTATTCTGAGGGGGTTGAGCACCGCCCTGGCCAGCTCGCTCTCTTTGATGGTGATGGGTCCCTGGACCAACTCCGGCACGTTGAAAGTCTTGGGGAACGAGTCATAAAAGGCGGGGTCGGCTTGGGGGAGCAGGAATGGTTTGTAGAAGTTGCCCTGGTCGTCCACGTAGCTGAAAAAGGGGCGCGCGAACAGGCCATCGAGCCGTTTGCTGCTGAAGACAAGCCAGTGGCCGTTGGCGGACCACTCGTGCCAGGAATCAGCCTGGTCGCTGTTGATGCCCAGGCGCTGGCACTGCCGGGTCTTGAGGTCAATCATGTAGAGGTCGGCGCTGGGCTGGTAAATGGGGAAGTTGCCGTACTTGGCCAGGGTGAACACCAACCATCGGCCATTGGGGGACACCCTGGGTTGAGCGGCGCTGAGCCCGCTCTGCTGGGCGGACAGAAGCACTTCCGGCTCGCCCCACCGGTCTTGCTCGATGTCGTAGCTGATGCGCATGAGGTCGTAGCGGACCTGGCGGAACTGCTCGATCGGCAAGCGCGGGGCGCTGCAGTAGTAAAGATAGCGGCCGTCCGGCGACCATGAAGGCCAGGTCTCGTTGCGGTCCGGCAGGGCGATGGGCGGGGGCACGACGACGGTGTTGGAATCCAGGCGGTAGATGCCGAGATTGGAGACGGCGTCGAAAACGTCGCGCGTCTCCCCGCGCGTATGATAGAACAGGTTGAGCTTGTTGGCCGAGAAGGCCAAAAGCCGCCCGCTGGGGTGCCAGGACAGGTAGCCCATGGTCTTGTCCACCCGCGTCACCTGGTTGGAAACAACCAGTATCATGGGTTGGTTTTTTCCCGAGGACCGCGTGTGGAAGGCGAACGTATCGGGGCGATGGTTCAGGGGGGTATGGCAATTCAGGCAGCCCTTTTCGGTCTTTCCATTCTCGAGCACCGGCCGCTCCTCGAACGACTCGAGGTCGCGTTGATAGACCCCCAAGGTCGTATAAAGGCTGTAGAGCGGCTTCAGCAGGCGATAGACCAGGGTGCTGTCGATCTCTTCCCGCGCAATGGAGTTGGTCACGCTCTCAAACCGGTTCCATTGACGCCGGCCATCCTGGACTGACACATCGAAGCAAAGCCATCCGCCGGCATTGGCCCGCAACAGGGCCCGCCATTTCTCTGCCGGGATGCAAATGGAAGAGCTTCGGCTCGAAACACGAATCGGCCCGCCTTTGACCGAACGAATCTCGACTCGGTAGCGGACCCCGGGCTCTTGCACTTTGAAGTTCAGAGGCGCGATATTCGGCGGAATGACGACCCCGGCATAATCGGGAAACAGGCGCGGCGCGCGCGCTCCCTGGGGCCCGGCCTCCGCTGCGGCCAGGTTCCCCGCGGCCAGCCAGAGCAAAAACCCGGCCCTTGCCATTACCCGCATCTTTTCACGCCTTCGTTGGCGGGACGTGATGGTATATTGGCCGCCCAAGGGAGGGCGCCCTCTATCGGCTTTTCTTATTGGCAGGCGGTCGCGCATGCGGAAGGTGAACACTATCAGAAGCGAACGCGGGATTCAATCTCTTTCGTCAGGAATTTTGGCTTGATCTGCGGGGAACAAGATTCAAAGGTGGGTGCGCTCTATGAGTTGCCGGCTATGAAAATTTTTGGCCTGACTGGCGGGCCGGGGATGGGCAAGTCTGCTTCCGCTCAATTGCTCGGCGCCTGCGGGGTGCCCGTGGTGGACACGGATGACCTGGCCCGCCGTGTCGTCGAGCCGGGCCGGCCCGCCCTCGACCAGGTGCGTCAAGCCTTTGGTCCCGAGGTGGTGGCCCCGGATGGCGCCTTGCGCCGCGAAGAATTGGCGCGGCGCGTCTTTGCCGATCCGGCCGCCCTCAAGCAACTCGAGGCGATCCTCCATCCGCCGATCCGGGCGCTCTGGCAGGCCCAGGCAGCCGTCTGGCGCAGCGAGTCGCGCCGGAATTGCGTCGTCATCATTCCGCTCCTCTTCGAAACGGGCGCTGAGGCCGAGCTGGACGCAACCCTCTGCGTGGCCTGTTCGGCGGCGACCCAGCGCCAACGTCTCCTGGCTCGCGGCTGGACCGTCCGGCAGATTGAGCAACGCATCCGCGCCCAATGGCCCATCGAGCAAAAGATGGGCCGCGCCGATTACGTCGTGTGGACGGAAGGGGGCCCGGACATCCTGGCCGCTCAACTGGCGCGCATTGGGTTGGGCTAGCCCGACTTGGCGGATTCGACCCGCGGCCTAACTTTTTTCGTTTCGCAAGTTGTTGATTTCCAAGGGAGGGATTCTCCCAAAGGGGGCAAAACCGCTTGTAGTGAAGACCCACCCTATTCCCAACGCTGCGGAAGTATGCATAATCG
>Ga0181533_1001139_pt1 | contig 34675 bp, 29 predicted proteins | sample PEATcosm2014_Bin_45_FD_119772 | JGI IMG/M metagenome (GOLD analysis project Ga0181533, IMG submission 119772) | Peatland microbial communities from MTU Mesocosm Facility, Houghton, MI, USA - PEATcosm2014_Bin11_60_metaG | ecosystem: Environmental > Terrestrial > Soil > Wetlands > Peat | place...
CCTGGTGGTGACCGCACCACTCACCGGCTCGATTCTGAACGGGGTCACCCGCGATTCGGTCATAAAACTTGCCGACTCCCTTGGTTTCCGGGTGGAAGAGCGCCAGATCGATATAACCGAACTTATGGCGGATCTACGTTCCGGCAAAGTGACCGAGGCCTTCGGCAGCGGCACCGCTGCGGTTATCACGTCGGTCGGTCACCTTGCTTACCAGGGAGAACTTCACCCGGTCGGCGATGGCGGCGTCGGACGCCTTACACAGAAACTGTACGATACCCTGACCGGTATCCAGTACGGCCGGATCGAGGACCCGTTCGGTTGGATCAGAAAGATTGCATGATAATCTGGTTAGGGGCACCACGCACCGTGCATGCAATGGTTTGTGCTCATGAAAAAAGAGGCTAATGACAATAAACTCTGCCTCACCTGCCGCAGGGCCTGCAAACAGCCGTCAGCGGTGATAATTGCCAAATGCCCCCGCTACTACGCAGGCCCCAAGCTCAAACGCCGCATCTGGAAACAGCTTAAGTTTTCTTTTTAGGCTGCCCATCCCGTCTGCGCTCCAAAAAAAACTACCGATTGCTTGGAGTATTAATCCGAAGACGTTTCCTTCTCGCAACCTTGACATAGGCCAAGGGCGCACCTATCATTTCCATATAAGTATTCTTTTATTTCAGCGAGTGACCAGTTGCCGGTCCAGGCGCATTGTTGTCATCTGAAATCTGTAGTTGTATAAACAGTTGATGAAAAGGAGCCTTCCATGATCAGATCCGACAAAATGACCATAAAAACCCAGGAAGCCCTGTCCGAAACGCAGAATATCGCCGTGCGTATGGGGCACAACGCCATCGAGCCGGAACATCTGTTCCGAGCTCTTCTGGAACAGGAAGGGGGGCTGGTGGCCCCCATCCTCCAGAAGATCGGTGCCAATACCGCTTCTATCCGCGACAGTGTGGAGGCTGCGCTTAACAAGCTCCCCAAGGTGAGCGGAGACACACAGGTGTATGTCTCGCCCGCCCTTAACAGGGTACTCGACGCGGCCCAGAAAGAGGCTGATGTGCTGAAGGACGAGTATGTCTCCACCGAACACCTCCTCTTGGGCTTTTTTGCTGACAAGGGGAACGAGGTGGCCCGTATCCTCGCGGCTAATGGGGTAACGCGGGATTCGGTGTTACATGCCCTGAATGATATCCGTGGTGGAGAACGGGTCATTGATCAGAGCCCCGAGGAAAAATATCAGGCCCTTGCCAAGTATGCCCGCGACCTGACCGACCTTGCCCGTCAAGGAAAGCTCGACCCGGTGATCGGCCGGGACGACGAGATCCGCAGGGTGTTGCAGGTCCTGTCGCGCCGCACCAAGAACAATCCTGTGTTGATCGGTGAACCTGGGGTGGGGAAGACCGCTATCGTCGAGGGGCTGGCGCAGCGGATTGTTTCGGGGGATGTTCCTGAAACGCTCAAGGATAAGCGACTGGTGGCACTGGACATGGGGGCGCTGATAGCCGGCGCCAAATTCCGGGGGGAGTTCGAGGAACGGCTCAAGGCGGTGATCAAGGAGGTGGGGAAATCGGAGGGAAAGGTGGTCCTTTTCATAGACGAGCTCCACACACTGGTCGGGGCCGGCGCCGCGGAGGGGGCCATTGACGCCTCCAACATGCTGAAACCTGCCCTGGCCCGGGGTGAGTTGCATTGCATTGGCGCCACCACCCTGAACGAATACCGAAAGTATATCGAGAAGGACGCGGCGCTTGAAAGGCGTTTTCAACCTGTTTTTACCGGCGAACCGTCGGTGGAGGACACCATCGCCATCCTCCGGGGACTCAAGGAGAAGTATGAAACCTACCACGGAATCCGCATCAAGGACAGCGCCCTTATTGCCGCCGCTACCCTCTCCAACCGTTACATCACCGATCGCTTCCTCCCCGACAAGGCGATCGACCTGATCGATGAAGCGGCCTCGCGGCTGCGGATCGAGATTGATTCCATGCCGACCGAGATTGACGAGATAGAGCGGCGGGTAATCCAGCTGGAGATAGAGAAGCAGGCGCTCCTCAGGGAACAGGACCCCCATGCGAGGGAGCGGCTGAAGAAGCTCGCTGACGAACTGGAGGAACTCAAGGCCCAGTCCGCCGAGCTGAAAACGCACTGGCAGCGGGAGAAGGAAATCATCACCAGGGCAGGTGAGCTGAAACAACAACTGGAAGTGAAAAAGGAGGATGCGAAGAGGAGCGAGCGTGAAGGGAACCTGGGCCGCACCGCCGAGATCCGCTACGGCGAGATCCCTGCTCTTGAGAAGGAGATCGATGAGAAGAGCCGGGAACTGGAGGAGGCAAGGAAGGAAAAGAAGATGCTCCCCGAAGAGGTTGACGATGAACTGGTGGCGGAGATCGTTGCCAAATGGACCGGCATCCCGGTTTCCCGGATGCTGGAGGGAGAATCGGAGAAACTGATCAAGATGGAAGAGAGGCTCCGGGAGCGGGTGGTGGGGCAGGACGAAGCCCTGACCCTGGTCGCCAACGCCATTCGCCGCGCCCGTTCCGGTCTCTCCGATCCCAACCGGCCTATCGGCTCGTTCATCTTCCTGGGACCTACCGGTGTGGGGAAGACCGAAACCGCGCGGGCTCTTGCTTCCTTTCTCTTCAATGACGATCAGGCGATTGTTCGTATCGACATGAGCGAGTACCAGGAAAAGCATACGGTTGCCCGGCTTATCGGCGCCCCTCCGGGCTATGTGGGTTATGAGGAAGGGGGGCAATTGACCGAAGCGGTAAGACGCCGTCCATACAGCATCGTCCTTTTCGATGAGATCGAGAAGGCCCATTCAGAGGTCTTCAACGTGCTTCTGCAGCTCCTGGATGACGGGAGACTCACAGACGGCCACGGCAAGACGGTCGATTTCCGCAATACGGTCATCATCATGACCAGCAATCTCGGCTCCCAGTGGATCCAGCAGTATGGAACCAGCGATTACGAGAAGATGCGGAGCAAAGTCACGGATAGCCTGAAAGAGAGCTTCAAGCCCGAATTCCTGAACCGGATTGATGAAGTTATCATCTATCATGCCCTTCCCCTGGATAGGATCAAGCAGATCGTTGATATCCAGATCAGAGAACTTGAGAAGCGTCTGACCGAGCGACATATTATTCTGAAGGTTACCGACAAGGCCCGCGAGTTCCTGGCCCGAGAAGGCTACGACCCCGCCTTCGGAGCCCGCCCCTTGAAAAGAACCTTGCAGCGCAAGATTCAGGACCCGCTGGCGCTGATGATCCTGGACGGGAAATTCGCCGAGGGGGACACAGTGCTGGTCGATCTCTCAATAGAAAAAGAGGGTCTGGTGATCAGGAAGAAGCAGGAGGGATAGCTTCTTTTACCAGGCCTAGGAGCGCGTCCAATTGAACGGATTGGCAAGCACGTGCAGATCCCCGCTTTGGCGGCAAGGGTTGAAAGTTCTTCATTTTCCGCTTGATTTATCAGGTGATTTGTTTTAGAAAAAATCTCCTCCAACCTTTTGGGAAATGGACAATTCAATGAAAACATTGCATCTAAAGGCACCCGCAAAGGTAAATTATCGCCTCGATGTTATAAGGCGTCGGCCGGATGGCTACCATGAACTGCGCATGATCATGCAGCGGATTGATCTGTGCGATGATGTCGTCATAACAGTGAGCGATTTCCCCGGAATCAGGGTGACCTGCGGCAGGGAAGGAGTGCCCGACGGTCCGGGAAACATCGCATGGAGGGCGGCCAATGCCTTGCTCAGTATGACTGATAATAATCTCGGGCTGGACATCAGCATTACCAAAAATATTCCGGTGGCAGCCGGATTGGGGGGCGGGAGCAGCGACGGGGCAACGGTCCTTATGGGGGTGAACGAACTGCTTGGACTTAAGCTTCCCGAAGATCGGCTCATGGAGATCGGAGTGAAGCTGGGCGCGGATGTACCGTTCTTTATCTTCAAAAAGAGCGCACTGGCTGAAGGGATCGGAGAGCGATTGACGGCCATAACGGAAATTCCAGCCTTGTGGCTTGTGCTTGTGAATCCAAACATCCATGTCTCGACCGCCTGGGTTTACCAAAATTTACAATTGACAACTGATAAGGTCGCTCATATAATATCTCTTTTGTATAAAAGCGTTGATGATGTATGTGAGATACTTGCCAACGATCTGGAAATTGTCACATTAATGCGGTTTCCGGTTATCTGCGAGATCAAGAGACGACTGGTTGCGACAGGGGCCTGCGGCGCACTCATGTCTGGGAGCGGCCCAACGGTTTTCGGTGTGTTCGATTCCGAGGGAAGCGCTCGGCTGGCAGAGCAGGAACTGGCCAAGGAGAGTGGCTGGTTCGTAATAGCGGTGAAGACGCTTGAAAATTAGTTGCAGAAATGAATTCGTTGGGGCGTAGCCAAGCGGTAAGGCACCGGATTTTGATTCCGGCATTCCCAGGTTCGATCCCTGGCGCCCCAGCCACGCTGTTTGCAACCCCTGAGAGGTATCAATATGGAAAGCAGAATTAAAATGTTCTGCGGCAACTCCAATCCGGCCCTTGCGGAAAAAATCTGCGCCAATCTCGGCATACCGTTGGGGCTGGCAAAGGTCAAGAACTTTTCCGACGGTGAGATCATGGTGGAGATCGGCGAGAACGTCCGCGGCCGAGATATATATGTATTGCAATCGACCTGTTCTCCCACCAACAATAACCTGATGGAACTACTGATCATGATGGACGCACTGAAACGGGCATCCGCCGCCACCATTACGGCAGTGATCCCGTATTACGGATATGCCAGACAGGATCGCAAGGTCGCCCCGCGCACCCCCATCACATCGAAGCTGGTGGCCGATCTGATCACCACGGCCGGCGCGGACCGTATGGTCACAATTGATCTGCATGCCGGGCAGATCCAGGGTTTTTTCAATATACCAGTCGATAACCTTTATGCGGCGCCGGTGATTCTTGATCACTTGAAAAGGCGCTTTGCCAACGATCATATCGTCATGATCTCTCCCGATGCGGGTGGGACCGAGCGAGCCCGGGCATTTGCCAAACGGCTTGAATGCACCCTGGCCATTATTGATAAACGGCGTACCGGTCCCAACGTTGCTGAAGTGATGCATCTGGTCGGTGATGTGAAGGGGAAGATCGCGATCATTCTCGATGACATGATTGATACGGCCGGAACCCTGACACAGGCGGCCAGGGCGCTTAAGGAGCATGGCGCCAAGACCATCTATGCATGCGCAACCCACGGAGTCCTGTCAGGCCCGGCCATCGACCGTATCAACGCATCTGACATCGAGGAAGTAGTGATAACAAATACCATCCCGCTCGGTGAGAAGTCGGCCCTGACCTCGAAAATCAAGGTGCTCTCCATAGCCGAACTCCTTGCCGAAACCATAAGACGCATACATGAAGATGAGTCGGTAAGCTCGTTGTTTGTATAGGAAATAGAGGGGCGCCGAAGGCTGCTGTATCAGAAAAAGGTTAAGGAAAGCCAGTCCCGGAGGGATTAATTTACAATGGAGGATGTATGGAACGGAGAGAATTAACCGTTGAGATTAGAAATAAGACCGGCAAAGGGATCTCCCGGCAACTAAGAGGGAAAGGGATGATCCCCGGTATAGTCTACGGCAAGGGAATGGACGCCGTTTCCGTATCGGTAAATCCCAAGGAATTGAGCATTGCCATTGCCGGTGAAGGGGGGCACAATAACCTCCTTACCCTGAAAGGGGTGGAGAGCCTGAACGGAAAAGTTGTGATTGTCGCGGACCTCTTAAGTGACTCGTTAAAGGGTAAACCGATGCATGTGGACCTTCACAAGATCGATCTGACCGAAAAAATCAAGGTTGAAGTGCCGATAAATCTTGTAGGAACCGCTGCCGGAGTGATCGCTGGCGGCCTGCTTGATATCGCCAAACATTTCATTGCCGTGGAATGCCTTCCCACACAGATTCCCGAGCACATAGATCTGGATGTGACCGAATTGACAGTCGGTCATTCGATTCATGTGGGAGAGCTTCAGGTCCCGACCGGTGTCAAGGTGCTGGAAGATCCCAAGGCTTCCGTGGTCAGCATACTTGGCAAGGCCATGGAAGAGGAACCGGCTCCCGTTGAAGCCCCCGCAACAACCGGATAAAGTATGTCCACAAAATTGATTGTCGGATTGGGAAACCCCGGCTCTAAATACCTATGGACCCGCCATAACGCGGGTTTCATGGTTTTGGACCGATTTTGCCATGATGTCGGAATTGCGGTAACCAGGAAAAATTTCTCCGGTCTTTATGGTGAGGGATCTTTTCAGGGGGAAAGGCTGCTTCTCCTGAAACCCCAGACATTCATGAACCTCTCCGGGCGTTCCGTGGCCCAGGCGCTTCATTTCCATAAGCTTTCCGTTCAGGACCTCATCATCATTCACGATGATCTTGACATCCCCTTCGGGCGGGTAAAACTTAAAGAAGGGGGCGGGCACGCCGGCCATAACGGTCTCCGCTCCCTGTTGCAGGAACTGGCCAGTGACCAGTTTGTAAGGGTGCGGGTAGGAATTGGCCGGCCTCTTCACGATGACGCTGCCGAATATGTACTGACCAACTTCTCCAGCGACGAACTCACCGCCCTCACCAAGCTTCTGGACGGTGTAGTTGACCTTTTGAAACTCACCATTGTCGAGGGGCTTTCCAAGGCAATGACTCTTTACCATAACAGGGAACTTCTGGAGGGATGAAATCGGTCTTTTTGGATTAACAACGAGAATCTCCTTGTAATAAGATATTTGTTGTGGTAAAAAAATAAATTTCCAACTGGCATTACAAGCAGCCTTTCAGGTTGCATCTCCTTGCTCCGGGCTGGACCGGGGCTACAAAACCGTGAGGAGGATTATTATCATGAAGATGTACGAGACGATTTTCATCGTCCAGCCGGACCTAGGCGAAGAGGAAATCAAGAGCCTCACCGCCAAGGTGCAGGAAGTCATCACCAGTATGAAAGGTGACTTTAAAAGGCTGGAAGACTGGGGGGCAAGAAAGCTTGCCTACCCTATCAACAAATTCACCCGCGGTCGTTACTACTTCCTCCGTTTTGACGGTGATGCACCCTTGATTGCCGAGCTTGAACGGCGGCTCAGACTGGACGATAAGGTACTCAGGTACCAGAGCGTCAAGCTCGAAAAAGAGACGGCGGCCCCTGTAGCGGCTGCGCCAAAGGCAGTGGTCGAAGAGCCGGCGGAAGAATCTGCTGAGCCCCAGGCTGAGAGCGAATAGAACACGGAGGATGACGATATATGAGTGACGAAAGAACCCCTCAGAGAAGCAGCGGTCCCCGGAAAAAGAGGCCGTTCCAGCGCAGGAAGGTATGCCGTTTCTGCGCCGATAAACAAGTATCCATAGATTACAAGGACCCCCGCACTCTCCGTTATTTTGTCAGTGAACGTGGGAAAATCATTCCGCGCCGGATATCCGGCAATTGCTCCAAACATCAACGGCAAATAACCGAGGCCATCAAGCGGGCCAGAAACATAGCCTTGCTGCCGATAGCCGGCACACATGTCATGCCCTAGCAGGTAACTGAACGGATGAACTTTCCCGACAAAGGGATGTTGCTGGACACCTGCAAGGGGAGCGTTGCAACAGTGGCGTTGTTTCTTGCCTACATAACTCTCCCGCTTGCCGGAGTTTTACCGGGGATATTCGCCCCCTTGCCTGGAATGTACTATACGCTGAAAAACGGGAAGTCCGTTGGAATTGCCATTGTATTGATTTCAGCGGGCTCTCTTGCAATTCTAGCGAACCCCATGACCTTGTTTCTCTATCTGGTCCAGAGTGGCCTTATGTCTTTGGTCATGCCATACATTCTTGCAAAAGGATGGGGGGGAGCCCGGGCGATAGCGTTCAGCGTTTCAGCCGGTCTAGCGTGCATCCTGCTTGTCGTGCTGTTTGCCTGGCTTGTCCGGGGTATTGACTTGCATGGGGAGATTCTGAAAGGTATCAATTCCAGTATTTCCCAGACTGTTAAACTGTATGAAAAGAGCGGCCTGAAAGAGGAGGATCTGCAATCCCTGCGCCAGGGGATGGAGCAGGCAGGCGCAATGATCGGCAGGGTTTATCCAGCACTCATACTGGTGGGTCTCGGCGCTGTTGCCGGCTTCAATCTGCTGATGCTGAGGAAGATGGCCGAGAAGTTTGATTTCCAGCTATCGATAGGTGAACTAAAAAATTTCAGAAACCCTGACAATCTGATCTGGTTCGTTATTGTCCCGGGCTTTGCCCTGCTTCTGAAAAACGCCGACGTTTCCATGGCGGCCCTGAATCTCCTGGTGCTGGTTCTGTCCCTCTATTTCATGCAGGGGTTGGCCGTAACGGTACACACGTTCGAGCGGTTATCGGTCTCAAGGTTAGTCCGGACAACATTCTACGTTCTGCTCGCGCTGCAGCCATATCTGGCGGTTGCATTGGCGCTGTTCGGCATATTTGATCTCTGGGGGAACTTCCGCACCCCCAAACAAAAATAAAACCTGTAATTCAGGCTGGGAGGAAAAAGATGAAAGTAATCCTTAAAGAGAACATCGACACACTTGGGCATATCGGCGATATCGTCAAGGTGGCCCCGGGTTATGCCAGAAACTACCTAGTTCCGAAGGGACTGGCAATGGAGGCGACCCTCAAGAACGCCAAGGCGCTCGAACATGTCAAGCGCCAGATGGAGTACAAGAAAAATAAGATTCTGGAACAGGCCAGGGGGCTGGCTGCCCGGATAGAGGCCTTAAGCCTGAATCTTGCGCATCAGGCCGGAGAAGAAGGGAAACTGTTTGGAGCGGTCACCAACATTGAACTGGCCGAACAGCTCAAGAGCCAGGGGATCGAGATCGACCGGAAGAAGATCATGCTGGCCGAGCCGATCAAGCACGTGGGGGAGTTTACCGCAACGATCAAGCTCCATCCCGAGGTCAGCGCCGCTTTGAAGGTGAACATTACCAAAGCGGAATAGACGTAAATCGTTAGATCGTAAAATGAAAAAGGCGGCTGGGGAAAACCCTGCCGCCTTTTGTTATTAATTACTCCTGGCAATTTTTACAGAAATAGGTTCCGCATCCCATACAGCTATGACGGCATGGGGAGGCGTGTGGCAAGGACCGACAGCACCGGTACCTGGCAGTACCTCTACGGCAATCTGAATAAGCCGTTCCAGCTCACGGCAACGCTCGATCCGACAGGAGTGCTCTCATATTACTATTACGACGACACCGGGATGCTTTTTGCCTTTGACAATGGCGGGACAAGGTATTATGTTGCATCTGACCAGGTCGGCACGCCAAAAGTGGTTTCCGACAGCACTGGTACCATTGTAAAGAGCATGGAGTACGACAGCTTTGGAATGTGGACCTTTGACGGCAACCCAGATTTTGAGCTGCCTGTAGGGTATGCCGGGGAAGGCTAAGGGGACGTTCTTAAATACTTGACTAACCTCCAGTTTTCTGGTATCTTTCACCACATGCCACGCACAGCACGCATCGACATTCCGAATATCCTTCAGCACGTTATAGTGAGGGGCATAGAGAAGTGCGATATATTTACCAGTGATGATGACCGACACGATTTCGTCACCCGTTTTTCCCGTCTCCTCGAATCAACAGGAACCGACTGCCTTGCGTGGGCTCTTTTGTCGAACCACTTCCACCTGCTCATACGGGTTAAAGATATCCCCCTCTCGAAATTCATGAGGCGTCTTCTAACCGGCTATGCCGTCACATTCAATCTCCGGCACAAACGCTCCGGCCACCTTTTCCAGAACCGGTACAAATCCATTGTCTGCGATGAGGAAGAGTATCTCCTTGAACTGGTGCGCTACATCCATCTTAACCCCTTGCGCGCCGGAATGGTGGCGACACTTGAAGATCTCGACAGGTATCCATGGTGCGGCCATTGCGTTCTTCTGGGAAGAAACAAAATGAAGGGACAGGCGACGGCTGAGGTGCTGTCGCGTTTTGGCAAGACAACCGACACCGCACGTAGGCAATACCGTTCTTTCATTCAGGATGGCATCGGTCTGGGGCGTAGGGACGAGTTAGTCGGTATCGGCACCTTCAAGACACCAGATTACGAGATCACGGACTCGCGAGTGCTCGGGAAAGGGGATTTCGTCGAACAAATTATCTGTCATACCGACGAAGACTTGCCCGCCAAAAAGATTGCTCTCGACAGTATCATAGAGAGTGCTTTGGCAACGTTGGATGTTCCGGAAGCGGATTTGCTGTCGCGCACACGGGAATTGCGAGTGGCAAACGCGCGAGCCATTATCTGCCATATGGCCTTTAGTTCCGGCCACAGCGGGGTTGCCATTGCACGCCGCCTCAAAATTACCGGGGCAGGGGTGACCGTTGCCTCAAGGCGGGGAAGAGAGCTTATTAAAAACTACCCGGAGCTTGCCGAGATACTCGGATTGAAGAGTTGGTAAATGAATTAAGAACGTCCCCTTAGCCTCGCCTAAAAAAGCAAAAGCCGTGACGGGCCGATATTATTGGCCAGGCGCGGCTTTTTGCTTTAGATGATGACATAGTGCGGGTTATCGAATGGGCTGGTGGATTTACCGCCTCTGGCATGCCTTGCAGAAATATGTGGCGCGGCCCCCCTGGCGAGTTGCCTGAATCGTTACGCCACACTTGTGACAAGGTTCGCCTCCCCGCCCATATACATCCAGGTTTAAAGCGAAGTATCCCGGTTTTCCCTCGCTGTCATGGAAGTCGCGCAGCGTGGTCCCGCCCAGCTCAATGGCTTCGCACAATACATCCCGGAGGCTCTGTGCCAAACGCGTGTAACGTTCCCGCGAAATGGCCCCAACGCTCCGTAAAGGATGAATGCCGGCGCGGAACAGCGCCTCGTTGGCATAGATGTTACCCACTCCGGCCACGATATGACTGTCCATGATGAATTGCTTTATGGCCAAGGTCCGTTTGCGACTTTTATGGAACAGGTAATTGCCATCAAACCCATTTAGCAAAGGTTCCGGCCCGATACCCATTAATAGCGGATGATTATAAGGCTCCTCATCTGTCCAGAGCGCCAGACCGAATCGGCGCGGGTCGGTGAAACGCAACGCCAGACTGGTTTCCAGGATGAAATCCAGATGATCGTGCTTTCCTGGTGGGGTTATGGCAGGGACAATGCGCAGATGCCCTGACATGCCGAGATGAAGAATGACGGTCCCCGAGGTCGTGCGAAGCAGTATATATTTGCCGCGCCGATCCACTTTGAGGATTTTCCGGCCGGGTAGTTCTTCCAGCAGTTCCCGGGGGACCGGCAGGCGCAGATTTCCGGTCCGGGCGATCACCCTGCTTACCCGGATCCCCTCCAGGTACGGCGCGATTCCGCGCCGGGTTGTCTCCACCTCCGGCAGTTCAGGCATGAATGCAAACTCCTTGACCATTCATTTTAAAGTTCGTTGTATCAGGGCAGGATTCTAGACAGGCTACACTTCATAGTCAATTATCTTATCAAAAAAAGTCAATAATCCTTGACATGCGAGATTAAAAACGGTACTCTTTATCGGCTAACCCATTGTATACAATATGTTTTCCAGCCCTGCCAAAGTTGTTTAACCGGATGATTTTACTTTTACACTGACCTGAGGAGGAACGGAGTTTTGACATTTCAGGATTTAATCCTCTCGTTGCAAGGGTATTGGGCAAGGCAGGGATGCGTCATTCAGCAGCCCTATGACTGCGAAAAAGGGGCCGGCACTTTCAACCCGGCCACTTTCCTCCGCGTCCTCGGGCCCGAGCCATGGAACGTGGCCTATGTGGAGCCGTCCCGCCGTCCCACGGACGGCCGCTACGGTGAAAACCCCAACCGGCTCCAGCACTATTACCAGTTCCAGGTAATCATGAAACCATCCCCCATGAACATCCTCGACCTCTACCTTGATTCCCTGAGGGCTTTCGGAATCAACCCCAACCAGCACGATATCCGCTTCGTCGAGGATGACTGGGAGTCTCCGACCCTGGGCGCATGGGGACTGGGGTGGGAGGTGTGGCTCGATGGGATGGAGATCACCCAGTTCACCTATTTTCAACAGGCGGGGGGGATCGATCTGAAGCCTGTCTCCTCGGAGATCACCTATGGCTGCGAACGGATCGCCATGTACCTGCAGGGGGTGGACAATGTCTACGACCTGGAATGGGTGAAGGGGATAAGGTATGGCGACATCCACCATGAGAGCGAGGTGGAGTTTTCCACCTACAACTTCGAAGAGGCCGATGTGGAGATGCTGCTCCAGCTCTTTACCATGTACGAAAAGGAGTGCGTGCGTCTTGCCGGAAAGGGGCTCGTACTTCCCGCCTATGATTACGTAATGAAATGCTCCCACACTTTCAACCTTCTCGATGCGCGCGGTGCCATATCGGTGACCGAGCGCGCCTCCTACATAGGGAGGGTGCGCAACGTGGCCCGGCTCTGCGCCGAAGGGTACCTGCAGATGCGCGAGCGGCTCGGGTTTCCGCTGTTGAAAGGGGGCCGACGATGACCAAAGAGTTATTCCTTGAAATAGGTACCGAAGAAATACCTGCCGGCTTTCTTCCCAAGGCGATGGCCGATATGAATGCTTTGATCCGAAAGGAACTGGAAACGGCTTATATCGGCTTCGGTGAAGTAATAACAATGGCGACGCCCCGGCGTTTGGTGCTTGTGGTAAAGGACTTAGCTGCAGAACAACCAACCCTGCATTTAAAAACTCTTGGACCGGCCAGAAGTGTTGCTTTTGATGCCGAGGGAAAACCTACCAAAGCAGCTATAGGTTTCGCCCGCTCTCAAGGTATTGAAGTCCACGATCTCAAGGTTGAGGAGACTGAGAAAGGTCCATACGTTCTTGCCGAGAAGCAGGTAATCGGCCGCAAGACTGCCGAACTTCTTGTCGATATACTGCCGCGGTTCATCAACAATATTCCATTCAGGAAATCAATGCGCTGGGGCGACCTGGATGTCCGTTTCGCCAGGCCGATCCACTGGATAGTCGCCCTTTTCGACGGCATTGTGGTGCCGTTCACTTTCGGCAATATCGAGAGCGGCAGCGTCTCCCGGGGACATCGCTTCATGGCCGACAGGCCCTTTCCGGTGCGCGATTTCACCCATTACCTGGAAGAGTGCGAGAGACACTTCGTGATTCCGGAACCGGAGCGGCGCAAGGAGATCATCCGGAAGGAGATCGCGCGAGTGGCCAAGAGTGCGGGTGGAAGCGTCCTGGCGGATGAGGAACTGCTGGAACAGGTTGCCTTTCTCGTGGAATACCCGAGCGCCGTCTGCGGCACCTTTTCCACCGATTTCCTAGTTGTCCCAAAGGAGGTTCTTATAACCTCCATGCGCAGCCACCAGCGCTATTTCTCCCTCATCGACGGGAGCGGCAGGCTTCTCCCCGCCTTCATCACCATCAACAATACCCTGGCTGAAGACCCCTCCGTGGTGGTCAAGGGGAATGAACGGGTCCTCAGGGCCCGCCTTTCCGACGCCCGCTTCTTCTTCGACGAGGATAAGAAGGTCCCCTTGGAGAAACGGGTTGAGAGTCTGAAAGGGGTCCTTTACCAGGCAAAGCTCGGCACCTCCCACGAGAAGATGGAACGCTTCCGGGCGCTCGCGGAAGGTTTGGCGGAGCGGCTCAGACCGGAATTGAAGGATAAGGTCTCCCGTGCCGCGTATCTATGCAAGGCTGACCTGGTGACTGGCATGGTAGGGGAGTTCCCCGAGGTGCAGGGGGTGATGGGGCGCGAATACGCACTCTTGGACGGAGAAGATCCGGAGGTCTGCCGGGCCATCTATGAGCACTACCTGCCGACCCAGGCGGGTGGCGATCTTCCCGCCTCGGACTGCGGCGCCTTTGTCTCCATAGCCGACAAGCTTGACACCATCTGCGGCTGTTTCGGGGTGGGACTCATCCCGACCGGCGCCGCCGATCCCTATGCCCTGCGCCGCTCTGCTCTGGGTATCATCAATATCATCCTCGCCAGGGAATATCCCCTTTCGCTGGGTGACCTCATTGACCAATCGCTGATACATTTGCGTCGGAAACTTATAAGGCCGGAAGCAGAAGTTAGAACGGAAGTAGTGGAGTTTTTCAGAGGCCGTTTTGTCAATCTCATGGCCGGGCGATTTCCCGTGGACGTGGTCGATGCCGTAGTGGCCGTATCTTTTGATAACCTGGTCCAATCCGCGGCGAAGATAGCGGCCCTTGCCGAATTCAAGTTACATCCCGATTTTGAGCAATTGGCGGTTGCATTCAAGCGGGTGAGCAATATAATCAAAGGGTGCGTCTCAGGCGAGATAGTCAGAAATTACTTTCAGGAGCCGATCGAAAATGAGCTTCATGACCGAATTCAGGCCATGGAGGAAACGGCCCGGGACAAACTTGCCGGGAAAAAGTATCTGGAGGCGCTTGCCGAGATTGCCACGCTCAGGGAACCGGTGGACAGATTTTTCAACGATGTGATGGTGATGACGGATGATGAAAGATTGAGAAACAACCGACTTGCGTTGTTGAGTTCGATTTCGTCATTACTTAATAACATTGCGGATTTTTCCAAAATTTCAACTTGATGCTTGAAAAATATCAATCAAGGAGGATTGAAATGGCTGCAAAGTACGTTTACTTCTTTGGCAACGGTAAGGCTGACGGGAAAGCAGAGATGAAGAATCTCCTGGGGGGCAAGGGGGCCAATCTGGCGGAGATGACGAGTATCGGGCTGCCGGTACCTCCCGGCTTCACCATCTCGACCGAGGTCTGTACCGAATTCTACAAGAATGACCGGAATTATCCGGCGGGACTTAAAGAAGAGCTGGATGCGAACCTGCGCCAAGTGGAGGAGCTTATGGGGAAACAGTTCGGCGATCCGGAGAACCCCCTCCTGGTATCGGTCCGCTCCGGCGCCCGGGCCTCCATGCCCGGCATGATGGACACCATCCTCAACCTCGGTCTCAACGATATTACCGTCCAGGGTGTCATCAAGCAGAGCAGGGACGAGAGATTCGCCTATGATGCCTACCGCCGTTTCGTGCAGATGTACTCGGACGTGGTGATGGGGATGGACAAGGACATCCTTGAACACCTCCTGGAACACAAAAAGGAGGCGAAGGGAGTCCATCTGGATACTGAGTTGACCGCTGAAGACTGGAAAGATCTGGTGGGGAAATTCAAGGCGGAGATAAAGAAGCACCTGGCCAAGGATTTTCCGGAAGACCCCCAGGAACAGCTGTGGGGCGCCATAGGCGCGGTATTCGGTTCGTGGATGAACCAGCGCGCCATAACCTACCGCAGGCTGAACAGCATCCCGGCCGAATGGGGAACCGCCGTTAACGTCCAGTCCATGGTGTTCGGCAATATGGGTGACGACTGCGCAACCGGAGTAGCATTTACCCGCGATCCCTCCACTGGTGAAAACTACTTTTATGGAGAGTACCTGGTCAATGCCCAGGGGGAAGATGTGGTGGCGGGGATCCGAACACCCCAGCCGATCAACAAGGCCAAAGGGTGCGACAAGAACCTTCCCCCCATGGAAGATGTGATGCCCGAGTGTTACTCGCAACTTGTCAAGATTCGCGACATCCTCGAGAAACACTATAGGGATATGCAGGATATAGAGTTCACCATCGAGACGGGCAAGCTTTTCATGCTCCAGACAAGGAACGGCAAGCGGACAGCCTGTGCCGCCATCAAGATCGCCGTGGATATGGTTACGGAAGGTCTGATAGACGAAAAAACCGCTGTCCTGAGGGTTGCACCAAGTCAGCTGGACCAGCTCCTGCACCCCTCCCTTGATCCGAAGGCCCCCAAAAAAAAGATAGCCAAGGGACTTCCCGCCTCTCCGGGCGCGGCCAGCGGCCAGGTGGTTTTTACCGCCGACGAAGCCGAAGCGGCAGCAAAGCTTGGGCTCAAGGTGATCCTTGTTCGAGTGGAAACCTCACCGGAAGATATCCATGGCATGCACGCCGCCCAAGGGATACTCACGGCCCGCGGCGGTATGACTTCCCATGCAGCAGTCGTGGCCCGCGGAATGGGTAAATGCTGCGTTGCAGGCTGCGGCGATATAATCGTGAACTATGGCGCAGAGTCCTTTACTGCCAAGGGAGGTGTGGTCGTTCAAAAGGGGGACGTGATAACGCTCGACGGCTCCGTTGGCGATGTTATGCTCGGTCTGGTGCCGACCGTGCCGCCACAGTTGACGGGAGACTTTGGCACCCTGATGGGCTGGGTGGACAAGTTCAGAAAGCTAAAGGTCCGCACCAATGCAGACACCCCCCATGACTCCAAGGTGGCGCGCGAATTTGGCGCCGAAGGGATTGGTCTCTGCCGCACCGAACACATGTTCTTCGAGGCGGACCGGATTGCGGCGGTCCGGGAAATGATACTCGCAGAGAACCTGGAGGGGAGAAAGCTTGCTCTCGCCAAAATCCTGCCGATGCAGAAAGGCGACTTCATCGGCATCTTCAGGGAAATGAAGGGGCTTCCGGTCACCATTCGCCTACTCGATCCGCCGCTCCACGAATTCCTTCCCCAGGAGGAAAAGGATATCGAAGCGATAGCCGCAACCTTGGGGGTCACGGTTCAGGCTTTGAAGAACAAGGTGGAGTTTCTCCATGAGTTCAACCCGATGCTCGGCCATCGAGGCTGCCGCCTTGGCCTCACCTATCCGGAAATATACGATCTGCAAGTGCAGGCAATAATGGAGGCGGCCTGTGAACTGAACAGGGATGAAGGGTTCAAAATCGTCCCCGAGATCATGATTCCGCTGGTGGCTGTTGTGGAGGAGTTGAAGCGGCTCCGGGAAAATGCTGTTAAGATTTGCGAAGAGGTTCAGGGGCGCTATAAGGTGAAGATCGACTACCTGATCGGCACTATGATCGAGTTACCCCGTGCGGCCCTCACTGCCGATGAAATTGCCACTCAGGCAGATTTCTTTTCCTTTGGCACCAATGACCTGACCCAGACCACGTTCGGTCTTTCCCGTGACGATGCCGGCAAGTTCCTCCCCTTCTATGTGGAAAACGGCCTCCTGCCGGATGACCCCTTTGTTACCCTGGATCAGGGAGGAGTGGGGCAATTGGTCCGTATCGGCTGTGAGAGGGGACGCGCCACGCGCCCCAACCTGAAGGTCGGAATATGCGGAGAGCACGGTGGCGACCCAGAATCCGTCATCTTCTGCCATCGGATCGGACTCGATTATGTATCCTGTTCACCGTTCCGCGTCCCCATTGCCAGGCTGGCCGCGGCCCACGCGGCTCTAAGGGAAAAGTGACGATCGCTTTGTTTGTGTCATGATGCCATATAAGGAGGGCAGTAAGGCCCTCCTTATATGCATGGCAGAAAATAACCGCTTGACACGCTGTATTAAGAAGGTGTAAATACGGGCAAGAAGGCTGTAAGAATAAACTTGAACATCTTGGCATCCATTCCAACTTCAGGCCATCTTTGCCTTCTCCATATTCGCAAAATCCTCGACATAGTTTTTGCTGCATCTGAGAGTTTGCTCAGTCGGATCAATCAAATCCGACCTAAACCAAGCGAAATTTAATTTCAACTTATTTTTGCTAACCTCTAAGTCGTCGTCAACGTTTTTCAACGGGCTCCGGAGTAAGCCTTGAACTGACTATGCAACATGTAACAGGAGGGTGTGTTTATGGCAAAGGGTGTAGTGAAGTGGTTCAATGACAGCAAGGGTTTCGGTTTCATCGAGCAGGAAAATGGAACGGACGTTTTCGTTCATTTTTCATCGATCCAGGGTGACGGGTTCAAGAGCCTGACTGAAGGTCAGGAGGTAAGCTTCGATGTTGTCCAGGGGGCCAAAGGACTCCAGGCGTCCAATGTGGTCAAGCTTTAGCAACGAAGCAAATGGTCAAAGGCCCTGACTCTTTTGGGGCCTTTTTGTTTTAATCTCTCCGGGTACAATTTCCCGAAGCTTGCTTCGTTGAGAGAAAACAATTACTGATTTGATACCCCGTAGTTTGCTGCTGGGTAGTTCATTGGCTGTGTCCGACAGATTTTTTCAATCCATCTGATTTCCCGAAGACATTCTTCAATAGATCCGTTACCATAGCAGCCGGATTGCTTCTGATCTTATTTTCTTTTCGCTTACCATGAAGAAGTGGTCGCCGAGAGTTTTGTTGGACAAATAGTTGTCAGTCGCTTTATATTCGATATAATTGCATTTCATTATCATTTATTGGAAAGGAGAGATCAAGGACCTGAAAGAGATTAAATAGGCCGGGTGGAGTAAATAAGGAAAAGTTTTGTGTTAAATTTGTTGATGAATTTGTATCTTAAGAAAAGGAGGCTTACTTATGCTGCAAGAATTCAAGGAATTTCTCACCAAAACTAACGCAATGGCCCTGGCCATAGGTGTCATTATCGGCGCTGCCGTCGGCAAGGTTGTTACCGGGGTTGTTGACGATGTCCTGATGCCGATCATCGGCTTGGTTCTCCCGTCGGGGGACTGGCGTGAGGCGAAATTCATCTTAAAAACAGTCACGGATGCGAAAGGAAAGGTGACTGAAAGCGCCATCACTTACGGTCATCTGATAGGCACAATCATTGATTTTATCTTTATTGCTTTGGTAGTCTTTTTGATTGTCAAGTCGCTGATCAAACCGCCACCTCCTGGTCCTCCCACAAAGAACTGCCCTGAATGCCTGGAATCGATCCCGGCTGGTGCACGTAAATGTAAAGCTTGCGGTTCTAGCGCGGCCTAAAATTTAACGGTCTCCGGAAAATCCGGAGGCCGTTTTTTTAATTCAACTTTAAAGAGTTACTGAAATTTAGATTCAGTTAAAATACTTTTCCAGTTATAATACCCCCCTATTCGGAATCAATAAGTCCATACTGATTTTAATGCCGGGAACTTATTCCCATGCGAGGCTGTCTAATTATATGAGTGGCGACCGGCAACATATTACCGATGAGGACTTCGCTCTGCTTGCATCCTGGCGAAGCGGAGACCTTTCCTCGTTCGAGGCGTTGGTGCGCAAATACCAGAAGCGCATGATCAATATCGCTTTCCGGATCACCGGTGATTACGAAGATGCCTGCGAGGTAACGCAGGACGCCTTTGTTGCCGCCTACCGGGGGATCGATTCGTTTCGCGGCGAATCCCGCTTTTCCACCTGGCTGACAAGCGTTACGCTTAACCTGTCGCGAAACCGGCTCCAGCAGGCGCAGTCAAAAAGGCGAAATGAGGTCTATTCCCTGGATGCGCCGGTTAACGGAGAAAATTGCGCACCCCCCATTGAACGGACGTCTCCCGTCCCGTCCGCCCTTGAACAGCTGGAACTGCGTGCAGTGCATGAGAAGCTGCAGGAGTGCATCAAAGCGCTTTCGGACAACTTCAGAGAGACGATGGTGCTGCGTGATTTGCAGGACTATTCCTACGACGAGATATGCGCCATCCTCAAGGTCCGGGAAGGGACGGTCAAGTCCCGGCTCTTCCGGGCTCGGGAGATGGTTAAGGATTGTCTGAAAAGGGGGATGGGAGAGCTGTGATGGAGCACGCGGAGATACAAGGGAAGCTTTCAGCATATCTGGACAATGCCGTGAGCGCCGAGGAAAAGGCGGAGATTAAAAGGCACCTCGGAATCTGCGGGAGCTGCCGTGTGGCGATTGCCGACCTTGAGTTGACTGTCGGCTACATAAAAAGCCTCCCCGAGGTTGAGCCGCCACCCTGGCTTACTTCAAAGATCATGGCGATAGTCCGGGATGATACCATCCGGAACCCGAGCCTCTGGCAGCGGATATTCTTTCCGCTCCATGTGAAGCTTCCAATTGAGGTTGTAGCCCTCGTTTTTCTCTGTGTTACAGGTTATTATCTTACCCGGACGATCGTCACGCCTACCCTCCTGACTACATCATCTTCCATACAAAAACGGATTCTCCCCCAGTCTGCCGCAAATAAGGCGCTGCCTGCTGGATCCAGTGCCCAGTCTACCGAAACACGGAACAAAACGGCGCCTGTCACCGGCACTCTCCCTTCCCCGGCAATGCCCCCTTCTCCCACTGCGGCTCAACCGGAGGAAGAACCTTACCCCGCGCCAACCCTGCCGGCAAGAACCATGCATGAACCGGAACTGCGGCCGGCGGATGAGGGGGTCATGGAACCCTCCCTTGGCAAAGAGGAAAAAACCGCGCCCCACAAGGCAATGCAGAGGAGCATGAAATCGCCGGGATACGAAACGGCGCCGGCCGCCGGCACCGCTGAAACGATGGAGGCGGGAAAAGGAGAGGTTTTCCTCGTGGTGGACGATCCCAATGCTGCCACCGGCGACATCGAAGAGGCGGTGACCCGGATTGGCGGTGGTATCAGCGGACACTCATACAGCGGTGACAGTCATCTTCTTTTTGTCCGGATTGATGCGCAGAAAGTTCCGGCGCTCCTTGAAAGACTCGACCGAATCGGTACTGTGCAGGAAAGGCCACAGATATCCAAAGGGGCCGGAGGAACAGTCGAACTAACCATCAGGTGGTAATCGTCGCTTATAGAAAAAACCTCTCGCGATGCAATTACGATAATTTTGATTTCATCTTGGTTGCCAAAGGGGTCAAGCGATGACCTCGTCCAATATCTTTTTTAACGCGGCGAGTCCGGCCACCGGCGGCCTGCATGTCCCTTGCGAGCAGACATAAGCGGTTGCCCTCCCTCCCAAGGTTTTATAATCGATTATCTCTTTATCCGCATCTTTAAAGCGCAAGGCTAAACCGGGAATGAATCTGCCGGTTATAAAGCGGAGCATTTCTTCCGTTTCGGGTTCATTGCGTCTGCCGACCATGGTGATATCCACATCCGGGCCGCGAAGATAATCCAGGGCCGCAATAGCATGGAAATAACCTGCCGGCTGCTCCAGAATATCGCCCATCATGGAGCGGAGGATGCCTTCCCCTTCCTTTATGAAATTCTTTTTTGCAGTTATTCTCCCCAGTCTAAGGAAATTCATGGCGGCGACGGAGTTGCCGGAAGGGACCACTCCGTCAAAGGTGCTTTTCTTCCTAACCAGGACATTTTCCGCATCACAGCCGGTATCATAAAGCCCAAAGCTGAATTCGTCCACAAAGAGGCGCAGGGTCTCTTTGCTGATGGCGATTGCGTCAATGAGGTATTCCTCTTCCAGTGTCGCTTCATACATTTCGATGAGTCCCCAGACAAAGAAGGTATAATCCTCGAGAAATCCCGGTATGGCTGATTTGCCCGCATAATGGCTGCGCAAGAGACGATTGTCTGGCGTCATAAGCCGTTTTTTGATGAAACCGATTCCGCTTGCGGCGGCATCCAGGTAACGGCGCTTACCCGTTACAGCGAACCCCTTGGCCAATGCGGCAATCATCAAGCCGTTCCATGATGCCAGGACTTTTTCGTCCCGGAGCGGTTTTATTCTTTTTTCCCGAGCGGCGAGGAGCAGAGCGCGCCATTTTTCCAGGTCGACGCAAAAGGTTTCCAGGGACAGCCCGGCACCCTTGGCAAACTCATCTACGGAAAGTCGCAAGCGCGGAATATTTTCACCTTCGAAGTTGCCCTGCATTGAAATGTCATATAATCCACAAACCGTTTCCGCAGCCTTCTCGTCGAGGATAGACCGCACTTCGGCCGGAGTCCAGAGGTAAAACTTCCCTTCTTCTCCTTCGGAATCGGCGTCTCTTGCAGAGTAAAATCCCCCTTCCTTTGAAGTCATATCGGCCAGCACAAAGGTGAATATTTCCTCCGCCACATTTTTGTAAAAAGGATCTCCAGTGACTTGAAAGGCTTCCAGATAGACAATGGCCAGCATCCCTTGGTCATAGAGCATCTTCTCGAAGTGAGGGGCCAGCCACTGCTGGTCTACGGAATAACGGTGGAAACCGAACCCTATCTGATCGTATATTCCTCCATTGCGCATCATTTTAAGAGATTTTCCCACCATTTCCAGGGCATGGGAATTCCCTTCCTTTTTCCAGAACCTGAGAAGAAAAGTGAGATATAGTGGCCTGGGAAATTTGGGCGCCGTGCCGAAGCCTCCCCATTCCCTGTCATATATCATCTCCAGATAGTTATAGGCGTTGGAGATGACCCCGCTTTCTGGTATAGACGCTGGGGTCGGTTCAGCCTTTGCAGCCAGATTTTTTATAATTGTATCGCATGTTGTTTCCACAACATCGCGTTTTGTGCGCCATGTTTCTGCTATCTTGTCAAGGATATCTATAATCCCGGGCATTCCCGTACGGGACTGTTTGGGGATGTAAGTTGCCACATAAAAAGGCTTCCTCTCAGGATCAAGAAAAGCGCTGAGCGGCCATCCCGCACCCCCCTCCATCACCATCTGAGCAACTGTCATGTACTGATCATCGATGTCGGGCCGTTCCTCACGATCCACCTTGACAGACACAAAATTGCGGTTCAAGACAGAAGCAACATCCCTATCCTCGAACGATTCCCGTTCCATAACATGACACCAGTGACAGGTTGCATAACCTATCGAAAGGAATACCGGTTTATCTTCGCTCTTAGCCTTGGCAAAGGCCTCATCCCCCCATTGATACCAGTCAACGGGATTCTCGGCGTGCTGAAGAAGGTAGGGGCTCCTGGCAAATATGAGCCTGTTGAACTCCGGCCCTCCGTCGGAGGGCAACGCATTCTTGTCTACGTCGATAAGGCGCTGTAATTTGGAGTTGTTGTCGCTTTGGTTAGTCATATCGATCATTACTCACCTCTTTCCCAGCTGGCAAAATGCTGCTGTAGATTCACCTTTTCTTGCCTACTTTAATTGTACTAGATAATTGCCCTAAAACAGCACCCTATTTCAAAAATGAGGAATAATATGCAGATTTAACGTAAGGACAAACGATTTGGGAAGTATTGACTTCTCTTTGAGGCACGCTACACTTGAAAGCAGCCTGATCCGTCACTCATGGATGCAAAATACTCGGTATAGTTATAAAACATAAACAGAGGAGGTAAAAATGAACAGGAGGACATTTCTGAAAGCAGCGGTTACCGGTTCTTTTACAGTAGGTCTTACCGGCATGGCTGCTGCTGCCGAGCACTACTTTCCGACGAAAGTTGACCAGTCGCTATTCGAAGGAATAAACCGGCTTAAGGACCCTGCAAATAAGACGCCGCTTGAGAAAAGTCATGCGCCGGTCCTCATTGCCCCTTCCCTGGTAAAGGCGGGTGAGCCGTTCACCGTTGAGGTCGATGTCGGCGAATCGCTCCATTCGATGAGCCCCACCCATTGGATCGAATACATTGATCTCAATATTGGCAATGAGCCGGCCGGCAGGGTCGATTTGCAGCCAAAGGGTTATCTGAAGCCGAAGGTACTTTTCACAGTGGTGCTCCCAAGGGAAGCCGCACCATCAGGCAAATTAACCCTGGTGGCGAGACAGCATTGCAACCTTCACGGCTTATGGGAAGGTAGCCTTGATATTTCCGTGAGTTGAGCCTTTGATTGGTATCTGAGCCGTTGCTTGAAAAAAGAGCCCGTGGAAAGCGGGCTCTTTCTGCCTAACCCGATGTAAAAAAACGGCCGACTGTTTCAGCCGGCCGTAAGGATTCCGATTTGGTATTTTATCTATTTATTCAGAGGCTGTGCAGCCGCTATGGATGGCCCGGGCAATGTTACCGTTAGCGGTGTGGAACGATTCCAGTGTTGCGCCGCAGGCGAATTCGATCCTTTCGAAGCGGAACTGACGGCGCTCTTTTTCCTCTATTCTGCCTATTACGCCGCTGTTGCACTCGATGCATGTTTTGCCAAGTCTTTTCACTATTGTTTCCCCCTTCTTCCTTTCTTTGATCTGTTACCATTCATGGGATGAATAAATCCCCCGTGTTTTTAACGGCGCAGCCCCATGCTCATTTCCCGCTTTGGACAAAAAAACACGCCCCGATATGGCCTGGAGCGTGTGAATGGTGCGCTATTAAAGCGAGTTTATTTTCTATCAGAGAATAGGACTTTTGTCAATGGGAAAATGTCATGGGAAAATGTTATTGTGATGAGGAATGGGAAAGATATCCGCCCATAGCGAGAAATACTTTGACAAAAATTAGCGAATTAAGTAATAATAATCAACAATTATGGAAATTATACGAGACTTGTCAGATTTTAAGGTACTGAAAAACCCGGTGGCGACCATAGGCAATTTCGATGGTGTGCATATGGGCCACAGGCAGATTTTTAGGAAACTGAAACAAGCCGCTGCCGATCTGGACGGGGTATCCGTGGTCATTACATTTGCTCCGCATCCCCTGAAGGTGCTTCCATCCGGGAAAAACCTTCGCCTGATCAGCACCTATGAAGAAAAAGAGCTGCTTCTCGGAGCCTCGGGTATTGATTATCTTGTGGTGATTCCATTTACTGAAAGGTTTGCTGCGTTAAACGCCAGGGAATTTGTCAGCGAGATACTGGTGGGTTCTATCGGAATAAAAAAGCTGATTGTCGGCTATGATTACGCCTTTGGCCATAACAGGGAAGGTAATATCGGACTTTTGCGGCAACTGGGCAAGGAATATGGTTTCGTTGTGGAAACTTTGGAACCGATCTGGGACGGGAAAACAATTTTCAGCAGCACCAATATACGTAAAATGATCGAGGAGGGGAATGTCAGGGATGTGGTTGCCCCGCTGGGAAGACACTTTTCCATAGGGGGGAAAGTTGTTCACGGGCATCACCGAGGAAAGCTGCTTGGCTTTCCAACCGCTAATCTTCGGACGGAAAAGGAATTGATACCCAAGAACGGGGTCTATGCGGTTAAAGTAAAAATCGATCAAGAAATGTATAACGGAGCATGCAACATCGGCCCCAATCCCACTTTTGGCGATGAAGCAATTGCGATTGAGGTTTTTCTCTTTGATTTTACCGACGATCTCTACGAAAAAGAGTTGCGAGTCTTTTTCATTGAAAGAATTCGGGATGAAATCAAATTCCCCGGTGCGGCGGCCCTTCAAAAGGCAATTGAAGCGGATGTGGCGCAATGTAGGAAGATTTTGAGAGACGTATCGATCATCGAATACCATGAATGTCTGGGAAAAGAATAGAGTGTCGAAAAAGTCCCATGATAAAAAACTCTGGATCGGGATCGGGATAAGTCTTTTCTTTCTTTTTCTGTTGTTCCGGAAGATTGATATCCATAAATTGCTGGCCGCTTTCAAAGAGATGAATTGTTATTATCTGTGGCCGGCGGTTTTGTCCACCTTTATCAGTTATTTTTTCCGGGCGGTTCGCTGGCGTTATCTCCTTTTGCCGCTGAAAAAGACGCGGCTTGGCAACCTCTTCCCCGCAACCATAATCGGTTACATGGCGAATAACATTTTGCCAGCCAGGTTGGGCGAATTCGTCCGGGCCTTTGTTCTGGGGGAAAAGGAATGTATCAGCACGAGTGCGGTATTTGCGTCCCTTGTTATAGACCGACTGTTTGACGGCTTCACTGTCCTTCTGATACTCCTTTTTACTTTCTTTACAGTCAAGCTCCCCGGTGGCATGGAAAGCGTTCAGCATGGCCTGGTCGTCGGGGGTTACATCACTTTGACGATTTACATTTTCGTTGTGGTTTTTCTCGTTATCCTGAAACAAAGGACAATGCAGACCATAAATCTGATCGGTGGATTGTTAAAACCTTTTCCTGCCAAGGTTGCGGAAAAGGTCATTCCTTTGCTCGGTTCGTTTATCGAAGGTGTACGCCTCTCTTCCAAACCCGCGGAGCTTTTTGCTTTGCTATGCTCATCACTTGTTATATGGGCTTTCGCCATCTGGCCGGTGGACCTGCTTCTCCGTTCATTCGGCATAATTCTTCCCATAACGGCCTCGATGTTTATTATGGTTTTTCTGGTGTTTGCCGTAATGGTCCCTGCTGCTCCAGGATACGTGGGAACGTACCATGCCGCCTGTGTTTATGGGCTCATGGCGTTCAATATCCAGAAAGAGAAAGCGTTGAGCGTGGCGCTCATGATTCATGGCGTCAGCTTTTTTCCGGTAATTATTGTCGGATTATTTTACCTTTGGAAAAAAGATGTATCACTTTCGGAGATGAGAAATAAAAGCACGCAGGAGGAGTCTCTCCTTGAATAACAATCCCCTGCGACGGATCGATGTTTTTGCGGTCCTATCGGTTATCGCGCCACTGCTTATCTACCTCATTACACTTGCTCCCTCCGTCACTTTTTTTGACAGCGGCGAATTCATAACGGCGATTTATTCACTCGGCTCCGCCCATTCACCCGGCTATCCGCTATTTATCAATTATGCCAAACCGTTTACCTATCTCCCTTTCGGTAATATCGCCTTCCGCGTCAACATTGCAACTGCCTTTTCCGCGGCAATCTCCTGCTATGGAGTCTATCTACTGACTTCCCACCTGCTGAAGGGAGAAGAACTGGCAATGGATAAGGGCCTTGCCGCGTTTTACAGACGTGCCATTCCCCTCTCAGTAGCTCTTACTTTCGCTTTTTCCGCCAGGCTTTGGCTGCAGTCCAACCACGATAAGCCTTATCCTCTGATCTCATTTCTTAGCGCTATGATTTTTTATCTAATTCTCTTGTGGCGTGACAAATACCGGGGAGGAGAAGATCTTCCAGCCTATCTCTACCTCGGTGCATTTCTCTGGGGGCTCGCATTTGGTGCCCATCAGACGATGGTGTTGCTCCTGCCTTCATTTGCCTTTCTTATCTTCGCCATGGATTGGCGACTGGTCAGCCGCATGAAGGAGCTGACGCTGGTCGTTGTTTTTGCGCTTGTCGGGTTATCCATCCATCTCCACCTGCCGATAAGGGCAACACAAAACCCGCTTTTGAACTGGGGTGACCCCAAAACTCTGACGCAGTTTCTCTGGCATTTTCTGCGGCGGGGGTATCCCGTGGAAAAGCCGGAACGCTCTTTCTCTTTGTTTTGGGATCAACTCAACGCCTTCAACATACCCCATGAATTCACAATGGTTGGCATGGCCCTGCTGTTGATCGGTTTATATGCGTTTTTCAGGAAACGACGGGATGAGGTCCTGGCCTACCTGCTCGGCATCCTCTTTTTCCTGCTTGTGATAATCGGATATTTGAACACACCTAACGACATGATCTTTCTCACTGAAGAGTTCTTCACTCCTCTTTATCTATTTTCCGCGGTGTTTATCGGTCTTGGCGTATTCTCTCTTCTGCAGATGGGTGTTGACATGTTTACGCCGGGAAAACTTTGCACTTTGCTAGTGCAGACGTCCACCGGACTCTGTCTAATGGCCCTCCCCATGACAGTGTGCGCACTTCACTACGTGCAAAACGATCAGCATGACAATTACATCGCATATGACTATGCCAGCAATACATTGCGCACTCTTCCCGAAAGGGCGATACTATACACTTGGGGAGACAGCGGCGCTTTTCCTCTCTGGTATCTGCAAGGAGTGGAGAGGATGCGGGCGGGTGTCCCCATTGTTCATACCCCACACCTGGTTTTCCCCTGGTATCTTGATACGTTTCCCGATCTTTTCAAGCGAAGCATTCTCAGGGTTGTCCCACTGGAATCTCAATCAGCGGAAAATGTCTTGAAAATGGCAATTACCGAACAGATAGACAATAGGCCGGTCTATATCGACTTTTCTACGCGGTATTCGGTGCCCTTCGACGGCTTCACGCTTCAGCAGCAGGGGATATGCTATCGTCTGGCAAGAGGGAATAATGGTACATCGGTAGCGCCCGATCTATCGGTATGGGAACTCTATTCACTCAGAGGAATTGATGGCGGGATGTTTTTCAGGGACCTCGACACGAGCAAGGCGATTTTGATTTATGCTTATTCTCACATGGAAGCAGGAGATAACCTCATGCGTCTTGGACTGCATAAGGAAGGGATTGCGCAATTGAGGCTTGCCGAAAAGTCGGCTCCAGAACTTAAAACTCAGATTGACACGTCGTTAAGCGGGTACGGGATAAAGTGACATGGGTTTACAGGAAAAACAGAATGGGTTCCGGAAATTACAGGTTAACCCCAACCTGTTATATTTCTCAGGGGATGCACTTATGTGACTGAAGATTATTGGTGTAATGCCCCATTTTTATAAAATTATCATGGAAAAGTGACTTCCGGCACGAAAAAGTCAAGTAATGCTTGACATAAGATGTCATTCAAAATACTATTTTTCGTTAGTAATATAACCTCTTGGGGTTGATATGCATGCGAGCAGACTGGGAGAACTCCTGGTCAGAAACAATTTGATCACCAAAGAACAGCTTACAAAGGCTCTTGATGAACAGAAAGAATCAGGAGGCCAAGGCAGGCTGGGGTCTATTCTCATAAAAAGCGGCTTGATAAGTGAGCCGGACCTTACCTCTTTTCTGTCCAAACAGTATGGTGTTCCTTCCATCAATCTTACCGAATTTGAAGTAGATTCCGCGGTAATAAAGACGATCCCCGTTGAGATAGCCCAGAAATATCAGATCATACCGGTCAACCGGGCAGGTTCCACCCTGATCATCGCCATGAGCGATCCCTCGAATATTTTCGCGATTGACGATATTAAATTCATGACCGGTTACAATGTGGAAGTGGTTGTCGCTTCCGAGACCGCCATCAAAACCTCTATTGATAAGTTCTATGACCAATCTGCTTCGTTGGCCGATGTAATGAGCGGCCTGGAGATGGAGGATATCGAGGTAGTCGGCGAAGAAGAAGATGTTGATATCTCTTCCCTTGAAAGGTCTACCGAGGACGCTCCGGTTGTCAAACTCGTTAACCTGATCCTCACCGATGCAATAAAGAAAAAAGCGAGCGATATTCATGTGGAGCCATATGAAAGGGTCTTCCGTGTGCGTTATCGCATTGATGGCGTTTTATATGAGGTCATGAAACCTCCCTTAAAATTGAAAAACGCCCTGACTTCCCGTATAAAAATTATGGCCGAGCTGGATATCGCCGAACGTCGGCTTCCCCAGGATGGACGAATAAAAATCAAGCTTGGCGGTGGCAGGGACATGGACTTCCGGGTTTCCGTCCTTCCTACGCTGTTTGGCGAAAAGATAGTCCTGCGCCTCCTGGATAAATCCAGTCTGCAACTGGATATGACCATGCTCGGCTACGAGCCCGACGCTCTAGCCCATTTCAAGAGAGAAATCCACAAACCTTTCGGCATGGTCCTGGTCACCGGGCCCACGGGGAGCGGCAAGACGGTTTCCCTCTATTCGGCCTTGTCGGAATTGAATAAGACCACGGAAAATATCTCCACCGCCGAAGACCCGGTCGAGTTTAATTTCGCCGGTATCAACCAGGTGCAGATGCATGAAGATATCGGGCTAAACTTTGCCACGGCGCTCCGGTCTTTTTTGCGGCAGGACCCCGACATTATCATGATCGGGGAAATTCGGGACTTCGAGACCGCCGAGATAGCTGTCAAGTCCGCATTGACCGGTCATATGGTGCTCTCGACCCTGCATACCAATGACGCCCCGGCGACAATAAACCGCCTCTTGAATATGGGAGTCGAGCCATTTCTCGTTGCCTCGGCCGTGAATCTCATCACTGCCCAGAGATTGGCGAGAAGGGTTTGCTCTGAATGCAAGGTGGTGGAAGAAATCCCCGTCCAGGCACTAATTGATGCGGGAGTTCCACCTGAAGAAGCTCCTGAGTATGTCTGTTACAAGGGGGTAGGCTGTCCCAAATGCAACGGCACGGGTTTCAAGGGGCGTGTTGGTTTTTATCAGGTCATGCCGATGCTTGAAGATATCAGGGAACTTATTCTAAACGGAGCCAATACGGCTGAGATCAAGCGGGAGTCTATGCGTCTCGGCGTTAAAACCATGCGGCAGTCTGGACTTACCAAGCTTCAGGAGGGGATTACTTCTTTTGAGGAGGTGCTGCGGGTAACTGTAGCGGATGATTAGGAGACATGTAAATGGCTAATTTGCATCAACTATTAAAGGACCTGATTGACAAGGGGGGGTCTGATCTACACATTACCACCAACTCCCCGCCGCAGATAAGAGTGGACGGCAAGCTGATGCCGATGAGCATGCCGGCTTTAACCCCCGTTGAAACCAAGCAGCTATGCTACAGCGTTCTTACGGAAGCCCAAAAGCATAAATTCGAGGAAGAGAACGAACTCGACCTTTCTTTCGGGGTCAAGGGCCTCTCCCGCTTCAGGGGCAATGTTTTTATCCAGCGGGGAGCGGTTGCCGGGGTATTCAGGGTAATTCCATACAAGATCCTTACCTTCGAAGAATTGGGGTTGCCCCCGGTGGTCAAGGAACTGGCTGCAAAGCCGAGAGGCCTGATTCTGGTTACAGGACCGACCGGTAGCGGCAAGTCAACGACCCTGGCATCGATAATCGATAGAATAAATACTGATCGCCGTGAGCATATCGTAACAGTTGAAGACCCCATAGAATATCTGCATCCCCACAAAGGGTGTCTGGTCAACCAACGTGAAGTCGGGGCGGACACCAGAAGTTTCAAGAACGCCCTGAAATATATTCTGCGCCAGGACCCGGATATCGTTCTTGTCGGAGAGCTTCGTGACCTTGAAACTATCGAGGCGGCGCTGATAGTCGCCGAAACAGGCCATCTCTGTTTCGCCACCCTGCATACCAACTCCTGCGTGCAGACCATCAACCGCATTATCGATGTATTCCCCCCCTACCAGCAAATGCAGGTGCGAACTCAGCTCTCTTTTGTGTTGGAAGCAGTACTTTCGCAAACGCTTATCCCACGGGTGGGAGGGACCGGCCGCACATTGGCTTTGGAGGTTATGATTCCCAATCCGGCCATTCGCAACCTGATCCGGGAAGACAAAATACATCAAATATATTCACAGATGCAGGTCGGGCAAGAGAAGTTTGGCATGCAGACCATGAACCAGAGTCTTTTCAGTCTGGTGTCGAAGCGGGCCATTTCCCTAGAAGATGCACTGGGGAGGACTGCGGACCCGGATGAATTCAAACAGATGATGTCGGCTGGCGGTATGCAGAATCAATCTCGAAGACCGGTCAAATAGGAACTGCACTGGCGGGATAATGCCAAAATACATTTGGGAAGCCAAAAGCAGGACCGGTTCCGTGCAGAAAGGGGTCATGGAGGCTTCTAGCGCGGCCATTGTTGAAGCGCAGCTGAAAAAATACGGTTTGTCCGGGATTTCCGTAAAAGAAGAAGGCAGAAAATTCTCGCTGAATTTGCCGGGAGGTGGCGGCAAGGTGCAGACCAAGGACCTGGTCGTATTTACCAGACAGTTCGCCACCATGATCGACTCAGGCCTGCCGCTGGTGCAGTGTCTCGATATCCTGGCGAGCCAGCAGGATAATAAGACCTTCAAAACCATTCTCTACAAAGTCAAGGAAGCCGTGGAGAGCGGCTCCACTTTTGCGGATGCCCTTGGGAAACACCCTAAGGCCTTTGATGATCTTTATGTCAACCTGGTAGCCGCCGGTGAGGTGGGGGGCATTCTCGACACGATTCTCAACAGACTGGCGGCTTATATCGAAAAAGCGATGAAATTAAAAAAGAAGGTGAAGGGGGCAATGGTCTATCCCACAACCATCATAGCCATTGCAATAATCGTGGTTGGTGTGATTCTGGTGTTCGTTATACCAACCTTTGCCAAGCTGTTCGCCGATTTTGGCGGTGAGTTGCCGGCCCCCACAAGATTCGTTATTGCCTTGAGTGATTTTTCAAAAAAATACATCCTGGTAATCATAGCTCTGGGATTCTTGATAAGGTATGCCATACTAAAATATTACGCAACGCCCAAGGGACGCAAGGTCATCGATACACTTATACTCCGCACACCCATTGTCGGCCCGTTAGTCCGGAAGGTTGCGGTGGCCAAGTTCACAAGAACACTCGGAACCATGATCAGCAGCGGAGTGCCGATCATGGATGGACTGGAGATAGTTGCCAAGACAGCCGGAAATAAAGTCATTGAAGAAGCCATTTACAAGGTGCGCCAGGCCATTTCCGAAGGGAAGACCATGGCTGATCCGCTTGCCTCCAGCGGGGTCTTCCCGCCGATGGTCGTGCAGATGATATCGGTCGGCGAAGCAACCGGAGCCATGGATACGATGCTCAGCAAGATCGCCGATTTTTACGATGACGAGGTGGATGATGCGGTAGGCGCTTTAACATCCATGATGGAGCCTCTATTAATGGTGTTTCTTGGTGTAGCGGTCGGCGGGCTGGTTATCGCGATGTACCTGCCGATATTCAAACTGGCCGGAACCGTCAGCGGCTGATCGATGAACGAAAAAAGAAGACTTGCGTGGTTTATCCTGATTCGGGTGGCGGTTGTTTCTCTTTTTCTGATATCTACCGTCATCCTGAACGCCAAAGAACCCGAAAGCATAAATGAGACGGAGCTTTTTGGGTTTTATAAGCTGATAATCGCCACGTATCTGTTTTCAATCGCTTCACTCATTATTTTAAGGCTTGCAACAGGTCTAAATCGCACTCTTACCTATGCCCAGATATTCTGGGATCTTCTCCTGGTGACCCTTCTTCTCCTCTTAACCGGGGGTATCAATTCTCCTTATTCATTTCTGTACATGCTCTCCATAATCAACGCAAGTGTGCTCCTGGCACGCAGAGAGGCCATATATACAGCTTCGTTATGTGGGATTCTCTATGGGGCCATCCTTGATCTCCAGTATTACGGGAAATTGGAACGGCTTGGCTTGAGTCCGGTGCCTGCCCAGCAATATGGGGCCAATTATCTTTTTTACACGATCTTCGTAAATATACTGGCTTTCTACCTTACGGCATTTCTCACAGGGTATCTTGCGGAACGGGTGAGAAAAAGCGAAAATGCCTTGGAGGAGAAGGCGATTGACTACGAGGAGCTGGAGAGACTGAACAGCTCAATAGTTTCCAATATTGACAGCGGACTCCTCAGTATCAACAATGACGGCAGAATAAGGGTATTCAACCCCTATGCGGCTGAATTGACAGGCATAACACAGGAGAAGGCCTATGACAGGCCTTTATCGGAGGTAATTGACGGTTTCACTTCTTTCGCGGACAAATTACATACTTTCTGCGAAGGAGAAATCGATTACAAGACCCTAAAAGGGGATCAGATGATTTTTGGCTTCAGGGCGGTCCCGTTTACCGACAAGGAGGGGAATTCTGTTGGAGTTATTATCAATTTTAAGGACTTGACCCAAATAAAACGGATGAAAGAGGAACTGAAAAGGGCCGACCGTCTTGCAGCGATCGGAGAATTATCAGCACACATAGCCCACGAGGTAAAAAACCCTCTGGCTTCCATCAGCGGGTCGGTGCAATTGATTTCACAAGGTGATAAAATTGACGGCGCGGACAAGAAACTAGTTGATATCATAATGCGGGAGACGGAAAGGCTGAACGGGCTGATTAATGATTTCCTTGCCTATGCGCGGCCTTCTCAACCATTGAAAATTCCGGTTTTACTCAAGCAATTGATAACGGATATGGCGTCTCTTTTGACCGCGGACCCCCGCTTTAAAAACGTAATAATTCAAAATAACTGCATGGAACAACTGACGCTTGCCATAGACCGGGATCAGATGCGCCAGGTGTTTTGGAATTTGTTCATTAATTCGGCGGATGCAATGCCCGCCGGTGGAACGATAAAAGTTGACACTGTTACGGGTGATAAGGGCGAAACCGGAATGTTTTCGGGTGAAAATGTAAAGATTGTCGTGGCCGATACCGGTTCGGGAATGGCCAAAAGTGATGTGAAAAGGGTGTTTGAGCCATTCTTTACCACCAAATCGGCAGGAACAGGTCTTGGGTTGGCGACTGTCTATCGAATTATCGAATCCCACGGCGGGATCATTCTCGTTGACAGTGCAATAGGTGCTGGAACGACCTTTACCATGTTTTTGCCGGTAAAATAACATTATCTTTAACGAAATTATCCAAATAAAGTCATAACATACCACAACGAAACATTTTCATGAGGGGATATGCAGACAAAAATACTGGTCGTAGATGATGAATTGAGCATGCGGGAGTTCCTCTCCATCCTTCTGGAAAGGGAAGGATACTCAACCCGCTTGGCCGAAAATGCTGAGGCCGCGTTGAAGATGCTGGAGTCAGAGGATTTCGCGCTTGTTATTTCCGATGTGAACATGCCGGGGCTTGATGGTGTAAGGCTGCTGGAGAGGATCAAGAAACTCACTCCGGAGACGGCCGTATTGATTATTACCGCGTTTTCCACCGCGGAACAGGCTGTCGAGGCCATGAAACTCGGGGCCTATGATTACATTGCAAAACCGTTCAAGGTGGAAGAAATCAAGGTCCTGGTAAGGAACGCCCTGGAGAAAAGGACCCTCCAGAAAGAAAACATCCGTCTCAAACAGGAGATCCAGGAGCGTTACAGCTTCAGCGGGCTGATCGGCAAAAGCAAAAAGATGCGGGAAGTTTATACGCTCATTGAAAAAGTTTCAATCAGTAACACAAATGTGCTGGTTCTTGGTGATAGCGGGACCGGTAAGGAACTGGTGGCCAAAGCCATTCATTATAACAGCCCCCGCAAGGATAAATCATTTGTGCCGGTCAACTGCGGCGCCATCCCGGAAAACCTGATGGAAAGTGAGCTGTTCGGCCACAAAAAAGGATCCTTTACAGGTGCTATCGCCGACCGTCCCGGACTTTTCGAGCAGGCGGAGGGTGGAACGCTGTTCCTTGATGAAATCGGCGAGGTTCCTCTGCAATTGCAGACAAAACTGTTGCGCGTGTTGCAGGAA
>Ga0181533_1001140_pt1 | contig 34671 bp, 37 predicted proteins | sample PEATcosm2014_Bin_45_FD_119772 | JGI IMG/M metagenome (GOLD analysis project Ga0181533, IMG submission 119772) | Peatland microbial communities from MTU Mesocosm Facility, Houghton, MI, USA - PEATcosm2014_Bin11_60_metaG | ecosystem: Environmental > Terrestrial > Soil > Wetlands > Peat | place...
ACTTATGAAAACCGCAACCTCCTTCTCATTTACCGATCTTCCCTGTCCTAAACCCTTTCCTTACAGTGCGTCGACGATGGAGAACCGATTATTTTGGACAGCAGTGATTTCGCCTGGCGTAACTCCCGGCGCTGCTCGGTATTCAGTTTCGCCTCACGAACTTCCCGCTCAACTGCGCACAACAGTTGAATGTAGGCCAGAATCACGGTGGCTCGACACGGGTTGGAGGTCTGCGCCTCAAAAACGTGCCGGCGAACGTGCGCCCAACATGCGACCTCGGTCAAGTACGGCTGGCGAGGCTTGAACATCGCGTCATAGCCGGCATAGGCATCCGCCTGCAAATAACCGCCGTACCCTTGCAGGAACTCCTCCGGTCCTTCGCGACGCCGGTCGCCGGTGTAGTCGTAAACGATGTACGGACCGTTGCGATCTCCCACATAAGTCCAGATCCGCCCGGTGCGCGTGCGGGTCACCCGATCCCGCACCGGCACCGGCGTATCGTCGGTCTGTACGGCTTTCGACATCAACACCACTTCCTTCATGCGTTTCCACACGGGGCTGACTAACTCTGCACAGGCGGCCATCCAATCGCACATGGTCTTCCGCGACAGCTCCACCCCGGGACGCTGAAAAATCGACTCCAGCTTTTCTTGGTTGTCAGCGCGAGAAGGCGAATCTGCCCCCGGCGCCGCGGCGCGGGGAGTTGCCGCGTTCGCCCGCTGACCGGCAGCAAGGATTTGCGCCGCAAACAGGAACAACTGGTTTTCGTCGATCCGCTCGCGCTTCTGCCAGTAGCGATGGCGCAGCCGTTGCGCCAGCTGATGTTATAGGCGCGCCAGGAGCTGGTCCTTGTCCTCCACCGCCTGCAACAACTGCCGCACCATCTGCTGCAGCAGGTTCACTTCCGCGGGCAGGTTGTGAGGATCGATTTCCATCGCTTTGCTGACCTTACTCCCGTCCCTGCTGCTCCCGTTCCACCCCTAAGTCCACCCATTCATCCGTCAGTTCCCGAAAGCGCTTGTAGTTGGCAATCTTCTGCCGCATCCCGGCCAAGCGCTCGGCGCGCACGAAGCGCGTACGGCTCTTGCCGCGCCAGGTGAAACTGAGCTGGTAATAGGGTCCGTGCTTCTGCGGATGCTGGGGGTTTTTGCAACGGCAGCCCGGCTTGCCGCAGACATTGTAGTGCTCGCTCAGGCTGCCCGGATGCATGGGCCCGAGCTCGGCGAGTTGCCGCTTCAGGTGCTCGATCTGGCGTTCGAGGGGGGTGATCTTCATATCCGATATCATTACAGTGATATCGGATATTGTTAAACCCTTTCTTTTAAAATCTCCGACTTTCCGGAACTATTTTCTTGGTCCTCCCGATCCCTCCGCCCCGGCCCGGGAATCCGCGATACAATTCCGCCATGCCCATGACCCCCTTTATGGAAAAGTTCCCGGAACTGGGAGCCCGCGAGACCCGCTCGGTGACCGTCACGGACCGAGACGACCTACCCAACGGAGAGTATGGTTTTATCGAGTTCTATTGTAATGAGCCCCACTGTGACTGCCGGCGGGTGATGGTGGTCGTGCTCCGGCCCGAGACGGGCTGGAAGTTTTGGGCCGCCATCGACTATGGCTGGGAGAGTGTGGAGTTCTACCAGCAATGGGCCGGAGCTCCCGCCTCGAATTGCTCCCCCTGGCAGGGGCCGGTGCTTGATCCCCTGACCGAGCAGACCCCTTACGCACCCCTGCTTCTGGATCTGTTCAAGTTCCTCCTGCAGTCTCCTGGTTACGTGCCGCGTCTCAAAAAGCATTACCGGCTCTTTCGGGCCGCCGTGGAGGAGGAATTTGCCCAGAGGAACCCCACGCCGTGAGGTCCGGCGGGGAGTACGCATCCGCGCCGGGCAAAGTGAGGGGGGAGTTTTCAGGAAGGCACGGGCGCTTCCTCGGCGGGTGAACTTTCCTGAGGCGCCGTCGTGGGCAGGCTGTAGCGTTTCCTTCGCCGGCCTTTGCTCAAATCGATCCCCTCGAGCAGCAGCCCGAGTTCCCAGGCGGCGATCTCCCTCCGCCCGGTCTCGGCAAAGGGAAATTGAAACGTACCTGCCTCCAGCCGTTTAGACCGGAAGGCGGGCTTCTTCCAGCTTTCGATAGTGAAATAGCTTCACGGTAAGATTTTGAACCTTCCTTCTCCAAAAGCAACACAACAAAGCTCGACGGAATCTCATCCTTTTGCTCGCACGTACCCACCGCATGCCCTCGGCCCTAGCACCCCGCGGTCGAGTCTCCTCCGAGACCCTTTCCGGAGGTTCGGTGGAACGGTTAGAGCGGGCCTTGCGGGGAGCCCGGAGCAAGGCCGAATTCCAGCGCGTGCAGTGTGTGTGGCTGCGGCCGGCGCTGGGACTGAACGCCAACCAAGTGGCGCAAGCCTTGGGATGGCGCCGCCCGACTTCGGTACGGCGGCTACAGGCGCAGTTCCTGCGGCAGGGGGAAGGACTCTGGGAGCGTCCGGAGCAGGGCGGTCCACGCCACCAGAACCTGACGCGGGAGGAAGAGGCGCACCTCCCAGCGCAGTTTTCTCCCGCGGGCTCAGGAGCGCCGATTATTGGAAGTCAGCCGGGTGAAACAAGCCTATGAACAGGCGGTGGGGCACGTCGTGCCGAAATCCCCGGTGTATCGGATGCTGGCCCGGCACGTCTGGCGCAAACTGGCGCCGCCCCCACGTCACCCGCAGGCCGACGAGGCGCGGCAGCAGGCTTTCAAAAAAAACCTCCCGCCACGGTTGAGGCCTGCCAGGGGGCAGGGCGGCCCTTGCGCTTGATGTTCCAGGAATCAAGCCCGCTTCGGACGCATCAACGATCCCCGGCGTTGCTGTGCCCCGCGCGGGGTGCGCCCGCAAGTCTGCGCCCGAATCGTGCGCGAGTACACGTCTGCATTCGCCGCCCTCAGCCCTCACGATGGCACGCTCGACACCCTGGTTCTGCCCGAGGTGATTGCCCTCGCCGTGTCCGTGTTCCTTGCGGAACTCGCCCAGCGTCATCCTCAGGACAATACCCACCCTCACCGAGTGGCCCAAAATCACGGGATTCGACTGCATAATCAGTATCCCAATGAATGCGCCATAGGATGACGGGGCCGCCGCGAAGGCCCACGTAGCCTCCCCGAGGCCCTAACGGACATGGCGGAACAAAACAATCTGGGTTCGATATGACGGTCAGTCATCGGCTCCTTGCAAGTATGGCCCCCAACGTGCAGAAGTGAGCTGCGAGGCGAGCAAAATAGCTCACGCCTGATCGTTGACTATAGCCTATAGAAACATCAACATGTTGGCTACCCATTTCCCGCGTTCTCCATGGTTATAAAGTTCTCCCATTTCCGCCTTGAGCGCATTCCCCTTGGGCGGCGCGAGGCGCTCCCCAGCGTCGCCGCCGCCCGGCAAGTTTGGGGGCTCGCGCACCCACTCCGCGGATAATTCTTATGGCACATGGAATGTCACCCGCCACCACTCTCATCTCGTTGATAATGTTATGTGTACTAACTATTCGTTACTGTTGGCGCTTTGTGCAAGCTTCTCCTCGCAAGCCCTTAGCTCTGCCACGGCCCGGCCTGCGTCTGCCCGGACTTTACCGCCGGTACGTGGCTGGCAAATTTTGCTCATCCGCAGTTTCGAGCACGCTACGCGGCAAAACAGCCCCAAAGATCGCATTCGAATCCTCGCCCTCCCGGGCGCAGCAGCGATGGACGGAACGTCCCGCCTACCCCCCTCTTTTTCGTCAAGTATTACTGCTTTATATCCTGCCATCATCCCTCCTCCTCTCCCCTTTCACCGCTTCGCCCATCGCTATTGCGCCTGGAATCCTCCCCTCTTCCGCTCGTCAAGTCCGCCAAGTCGTTTCCCCGCCAGAAGAGTGGAGGCTATTAATCTCATCAACGCGCCTGGGGAAGCCGAAGTCGTTGAATCTTTGGCATTTCCAAGTTGGAGCCCCTTCCGCCCGCATTCCGAAGTGCTTTGTCCCTCGCGCGCGCGATGCCGGCAAGCAGGTGATTCATGAAACTCCTGATTGTGGAAGACAATTCGGTCCTCGGGGAGCTCACTGCCGAACTCCTGCATTCCCTCGACAGGCAGGCACAACATATAGAGGCTATAACACTTGTCTCGGACTTGCAGACGGCCATGCTTTGCCTTCCGGAGCACGATGTGGTCCTCTGCGATGGCACCTTCCCGCTCTCCCACAACTCCCGTTTTGTTGTGGAGGAGTGGGACGTGGTTCGCCTGGAAGCGAATCGCCGGGGCATCCACTTTGTCCTCTACAGTGGCTCGGTTCGCGCTCTGGACTGCGCCCGCGAAAGCAACACCCCAGCCCTCGCCAAGACTGCCGCCACTGAGGAAATTTACGCAGCACTGATGAGTTTTGCGCAGCCGGTGAGTAATCGAGGCTATAGGGAATTGGCGCAGATGACGGAAAAGGAAAAACTCGCCGGAGAACAACATGTCCCAAGCCTTTGATGACTACTGCCGGAGACTACGAGCGGAAGCTGACGCCCTCGGGTTGGAGGTGGAAGCGCACTCCCGCTTCGACCATCAACACGCCTTCAACCTTGGCCGTTCCGTAGGACGTCTTGAACATGCCCGCGACGCCTTTTGGATCCGGGTCCGCTGGCTGTTTGGGGAGCGGCGGTGGGCGTGACCGTCGCCGCCGTTCACCTTCAGATCTTCCCTCGCGAACGAATCCTGCGATATGTCAAATAGCGGAGGACGATTATCCCAGGGCCAAGGCCCCGATCGCCCGATGAATCGGTGCCCCTCTGAAAGAAGGAAGATACAATGCGTTGTCCCCAATGTGGCGCCCGCACCGAAGTGAGTGAGACGCGCGGTCCTTTTCGCGACCGTCGTTGCACGAACACCGCTTGCCGTCTGGATTTTACGACCCGCGAGCACATCGTAACGCCGCGCGAACAAGTCATGAAGCCGCGCCAACACGGTCGCCTGTGCGCCCGCACTCGCGCCACTAAAATCGAGGTCCCCCCTGTTCCTCCTGCCGCCGGCGTAAAAGTGGATCCAACCTCCCGCCCCGGCCTTGGCGCGCCTACCAATCCTGTGAAAGTCGCGAGCGGGGTTCAGGAAAAGGGGCAGTATCAACAAGCAGAGGTTGCAGTATGACCAGAAGTTTACAAATGGATGCGACACGGGGCGGGAGGGCGCGGCTCTCCGCGCCTCCGGATTTTTTGATCGACAACATTGCCGGAACTCGCGCGCATTTTGATTTCTTGACTCACGAAAATGGCAGGACCCGCGCGTGTCTGGATTTTTTCACTTGCGAAACTGTCCAGACCCACGCAGATCTGGACTTTTTGACTAGCGAAATTGTCCAGACTCTAGCCCCAAGAATCCGCGCGCGTCGAGTTTCCAAAAGCCATTTCCTACCGGTAGGAAATTTGATCAGAAAATCTTCATTTTTCTTCCTACCGGTAGGAAATTCGTTGAGAATTTACTTGACAATAGGCTACTGAGTGTTGTAAGATGTTAATGTAATGAACGACCTGTTCACAACTCGCACCGTTCCAACTTGGGCAACCAATCTGCGTGAGCCTGAGGGCACACCCAGACTGTGCGACACAAAGACCGAACGCATTGCCGCCAGCGGTTGGATCGGCACGTGTGGCAAGCAGGGCCGAGAGAAGGGTGCGGGTGGTGAAGACACGCCCCAGGAACCGCCCCGCATTCGCATTGATGTCCCCATCGGCACGTCGTACTTGGAAATTCAGGCGAGCATTTTCCGCCAGGCATGGCGCCTGACCGGCACGCAACTCCGGGCCGCCATTGCCCTTGGGATCACGCCGGACACCATTTCACGGGTTTTGCGACGTTGTGATCGAGGAATAAATCGGGCCATCGGCTCATCGGGCCATCGGGCCATCGACAGCGAAAATGAACCGCCGGGTCAAGCGATATCGGTTGATCGGGTGTCCGGGAGATCGGCTGAACAGGATAGAACTGATCACCGGATCACCGGATCATCGGATCAACCGATATCGAGGGATGGGGTGGACCACCGAGTGAATCCGCCGCCGAATCAAGCGATATTGGGAGATCGGGTGATCGGGAGATCGGATGAACGCGAAAGCCCATCACCCATGGCCCTAACCCCCTTTTCCGAGAATGAAGAAAGTGATTCGTTATCAGCTCCTAGTGAGGATACCGAGCGGGATGAATGGTAGCGGCGCTCGATGAGCGCCGGGCGGTGGTTCCTTCCTCCGTCAGGACAAGCTCCGACCGCCGCTACGGCTTAGAACTAAAGACGTTGCAGTAACTCCAGCTTAGCTCGCGCCTGATCAGCGCGGGTGAGGGCGGCGGCGGGTGCACACGCTGCCGCTGCCCTAAGTGACGGACGACAAGCAAAAGACGAAAATCGAAGATGGAAACTCGAAACTCGATGGTACCCGAATGGCGCCCCGAGCTTCGAATCTCGATCTTCGAGTTTCGCTCAACTCCCCACAAAAGACGAAAATCGAAAATGGAAACTCGCAACTCGAGGGTGCGCAAATAGCGCCCCGAGCTTCGAATTTCGATCTTCGCGTTCCGGTCCTCTCCCCCCGTTTGACTTCGCAGCAATTGCAATTCCTCTTGCGGGTCACGCCCGCGGCGCTCGCAAGCCAGCGCCAATATGAGATTCCCGCCTGCGTCACCCTTGCGCAGGCGATTCTGGAAAGCGCCACGCCCAAGTTCGGATGGGGAAGCAGCGTGCTGTTCCGTGTCGCGAACAATCCCTTCGGGATCAAGTATTCGCACTTGTGGCAAGTTGAAAAAGTCCAAGAAATTAAAGAAGTCAAGAAAGTCGAAGTGGTAAACTCTTCACCTCTTTCGCCTTCTTCAACTTCTTCGACGGTTGGACAAGTCGAAAAAGTTAAAGAAGTCGAAGCAGCAAGCTCTTCAACTTCTTCAACTTTTTCGACTCCTTCAACTCCTTCAACTTCTGCCGAAGACTACGGCCACTTTGACGCGCAGACCTGGGAAATTGAGAACGGGCAGAAGAAGGTGATCATCGCCCAGTTCCAGCGCTTCCCTAATTTAGACGAAGCCTTTCGTGCGCACGCGCTGCTGTTGCGAGCGCCGCGCTACCGCCCCGCCTTTGACGTGCGGGACGACTGGAAGCAGTTTGCGGAGCGGCTGGGACCTAAAACCTCCCCGCTGGACACGGAGCATTGTGGATATTCCACAAATCCCAGCTACTCCGCGGAGCTTATTAAGTCGGTCAGCCTCTATCGGCTGAACGATCCCCGCGCGTTGGAATGGTACGCGACGGGGAAGGACCCGGGTTATCTGGCCATCGAGCCATCGGATCATCGGGTCATCGGGTCATTGAGTGATTTAGCGATTAAGTGATTGAGCGATTTTAAATAGCCAAATCGCTAAATCACCAAATCACTAAACGGCCCGATGGAGCGATCGGTCAGTTCGAGCTGAGGGCTGTTGAAAGCCCGCCAATGCAAATGGCGGGAAAGCTGATCGCTGAAAGCTGAAAGCGGTGAACAACGCCATGCAACAAGCGTTTCGCGTGCAATGTCTCGAATTCCGGTCCGTGTTGATGGTCTTTGTATCTGAACTTCTCTTATTACTGACTTTTTCCGCGTTAGGTCTGTGGGTTGTTTTAAGGGCGGCGGGGTGAAACATGTCGCTGGTTGCGTGGTCGTTTGCGCTGGTTTTCATTCTGAACGTTTTGGCTACGGCGGTCCTGTGGATCGTCCGCGACGCCGAGCGGTAGAGAGGAAGCTGTCAGCTATCAGCTTTCAGTTGTCAGCTAAGAGCAATACGCCGAAAGCTGCTAGCTGGGCAGCTCGAGTGGAAAGCTGAGAGCTGAAAGCTGACAGCTTTTAAGAAGGAGCGAATTATGAAGCGAGCGTTTCTAGGTGTTCTGTTGGCGAGTGTTTTGTGGTTGGAGGCTTGTGCGATCCCGGCATGGGTCAACACGGTCGAGTCGGACGCGGAGGTCGCCGCTCCCATCGCCGCCAGCCTGATTGATGTCATCGACCCGGCCCTGGCGCCGTTAGTTACGCTCATCGAGAATGGTTTCAACGCTCTGGTTAAAACCCTCGACACCTACAAGGCGGCCCCCACCGCAACGAATCTGCAAGCGGTGCAGGCGGCATTTGCGGCGGTGAATACCAACGTCGCGCAGCTCGAATCCGCCGCGCAAATTAAAAATGCTACGACCGCCACGACGGTTACCGCAGTGGTGCAATTACTCGCGCAGGCGGTCACGGAGATCGCCGCCCTGGTGCCCCCAGGCTCGGGATTAGGGGTTGGGGGTTCGGGGTTAGGGAAGGAAGATTCCGAACTCCGGATTCCGAATTCCGAAAGCCGAAGCGCGAATTCCGCAGCTCGCGCCGCCAAGGGCTGGAAGGCGAAGGACTTCAAGAAGCAGTTCAACGCGATCATCAAAGGCGATCCGCGGTTTAAGGAACTGAGGTAATCGGGTGATCCGGTGATCGGGTGATCGGGTGAACAAAGAAAAACCGGTCACCGGAATACTCGACGAGGATTTGAAGACGCTGCGGGTGGCTCAAATGATCGGGGCATCGGATGATCGCATGTTCGGGTGATCGGGTGAACAAAGAAAAACCGGTCACCGGAATACTCGACGAGGATTTGAAGACGCTGCGGGCGGCCCAAATGATCGGGGCGTCGGATGATCGCATGTTCGGGTGATCGGGTGAACAAAGAAAAACCGGTCACCGGAATACTCGACGAGGATTTGATGATGCTGCGGGCGGCTCAAATGATCGGGGCATCGGATGATCGCATGATCGGGTGATCGGGTGAACAAAGAAAAACCGGTCACCGGAATACTCGACGAGGATTTGAAGACGCTGCGGGCGGCTCAAATGATCGGGGCATCGGATGATCGCATGATCGGGTGCGCACTCTGTTCACCCGATCACCGGATCACCGGATCACCCGATAGGAGGATTCATGAACGCGCAATCATTGCAAGTGCAAGCCCTCATCACTTTCGTCATGCCTTTACTGATTCAGCTCGCGAAGCGCAGTCAGAGCGCCGGGTTCGCCTGGATTGATCAGAACAAGCCGCGGATCTGCATGTTGACCAGCGGCGTTACGGCGCTCCTGACCTCGATGGGGATTCAGTTCGTGCACGAGTCGCACAGCCTGACGGTGAGCTGGCCGGATACGGCCACGCTGGTGCGGGGGCTCGTGACCCTCCTGGTATCGGTGGTCCTCCAGTTCGCCGCCCAGCACGCGCTGTACAAAGGATTCTGGCAGCACGCAGTTCCGAGTCCGAGCAATGAAGGGATATTGAAAGTTAAAAGTCAGGAGGGCAGTCAAAAGTTAAAAGTTGAAAGTTCAAAGTAAGAGCTTTCGACTTTCGACTGTCGACTTTCGACTGTTCTTTGGGCTTTCGGCTATCAACCTTCGACTGAGGTTTGGCAATGACGATCGACCCAGTAGCGATTGCGGTGGCGGTGGGAACGGGGCTCGGGGCCTGCGCCGCAGGCATCGGCATTTACCGTTTTGGAACGTCGCGCGGGCACGCACAGAGCAAGGCCATCCAGGCGATGGATATTTTTATCGCCACGCAGAATCGCGTGGCGGAGGCGCTGGAGCGCACCGCGAGGGCGGCAGAGGAGCATGCCAAGATGATCCCGCTCTTCGAATCCATCAACGAGGAGAGGATTGCGCTGGGAATAACCCTCCGCGCCATGTCGCGGAAACTCAACGCCATAATGAGGATTAATGAAGATCCTACTGACGAACAAGGAAGTTGAGCGCGGCGAAATTCTACGCTATCTCGCGGAAGCCTATCCGGGCGTCGCGACGTTTCCGGCCATCATCAATTACCTCGACTATTCGGCGTACACGATGACTAAGGAAGACGTGGAGTTTCACCTCGAGTACCTTTTGGGCAAAGGCTTTATAGAGGTCGAGGAGCACCCGCGCATTGCGGGGCAGCCGCGGAAGATTCGCGCCGTCAAGATCACCCCGGCCGGAATCGATCTGCTCGATCGGCGGGCGGCCGGTGATTCGGGGGTCCGGTTTTGAGGGCCGGGACTCGGAATTAGGGGCTCGGGGCTGGGGACTAGGGAAAATCCCCCACAACCCGGCACCCAGCAAAAATCCCGAAGGCAAGAAGAAGGCGAGCACATGTCAAAGGTGAAAACCAAATCGGAACAAGAATTCGACCGCACGGAGATTCTGCGCTACTTGAACGAATGTGGACTTCAGCCGGTAACGCCGAAGAGCATCCTCATCTATCTGGACGATTGCCTCCGCCCCGTAAGTCTGCCCGGCGTGGAATTTCACCTGCGCTACATGCGCGATCGCGGCTGGGTGGAACTCGGCATCGAGAAGCGAGTCGGACAGCCGGAAGTCATCCGCTGGACGCGCATCACCGCCAACGGCGTGGACGAGTATGACCGGCGGTGCGCGGCCTTAGGTGAAGCGAAGTAATCGGGAATTCAGAATTATGAATTATGAATTCTGAATTATGAAGTAAAGAAATGGCCAGGTCGCCCGATGACCAGATGGCCTGATTAGAGGTGAGGTCAAATTCCATGGCAGGACATAGATTCTCAAAACTGGAAGAGTTTGAGGCTCGGCATCCGGGGTTGTGCCGGCAGGTGGAGGCGATGCTTAAGGCTTTTATCCCCCTGCGCACTATCGCCGCAGCGATTCAGGCCCAGTACGGCGAGCGCATCGGCCGCGCCTCCCTTTCCGCGTACAAAGGGGAATGCTGGAGCGTGTGGCGGGCGGGGTAATCGGCTCATCGGAAATCCGGAATTATGAATTATGAAGTTAAGAACTGGGACAATCGCTCGTTCAGCCGATGGACCGATGAACCGATGGTCAGATAACCCGATTAGAAGTGAGGTCAAGTTCCATGGGACGACTTGGCGTATCGAAAGTGCAGGTTCTTGACACCCGTCATCCGGGATTGGCCCAGAGGGTGGATGCGATGTTTGAGGCTTTCGCGAGCATACAGGCTGTCGCGGCAATGATCCGGGCCGAATATGGCGAGCGCGTAAGCCACACCACCGTTTGGAAGTACAAGAGGCAATTTTGGAACGTGCGGCGCAAGCGCGATCTGGAGGCCAGAGCGGCCATGACCGCCTACCAGGAATTGGTAAGCGAGGGGAGAAACTAAGTGGCCAAAGACCAGGCATGCAAGCTCCAAATCCTGAGCGCCAAACACCCGGACCTTCTGGCGGCGGTCAACGGCATGTTTAGTACGTATGCGACCCTCGAGGAAGTGCGCCTGATGATTGAACGCAAGTACCACGAGGAAATCGCCAAGAGCTCCATCAGCAGGTACAAGAAAAAGCATTGGAACACTCACTTGGAGAGTGTTCGGGAGCGGAAAGCGGCCATGCGAGGCGTCGCCGAGATCGTTGGCGAAGACGGCCTGACGGCCGCCGTGAACGCCTTGCTCTGGGAAAGTCTCCAGGAGATGACGGCGACGCAATTGATGGCTTTTAAGAAAATCTGTAACGACAGCGCCAAGGTGACGCTGCTGAAAAAGCAATTCGCCCTCTACGCCCAGGAGCACCGCCAGAGGATGAAGGAACGCCTTGCCGCCGAGAAGGCGGCCAGCGTCGACGCGGAAGTCATTGACGATTTCGACGCGGCCCAGAAAGTGGTGCAGCAGGTTAAGGAAATTTTTGGGATCGGGACAAGGTCATTCGTCCCGCCCGCTCAGAAGCTTCTCGGCCCGGCGGAGGAACCAGCTTCAGCGGGGGCGTTGGCCGTCGCAGGCAAGGACAACGTGTAACAAATTGGGACCCAGGGCGAGATCCTTCGCTTCGCTCACGATGACAGAGTGGAATGAGGTCTGTGAAATGGGTAGCATGGATGCAGCAACGATAGGTCGCGGCCCATATTGGGAGGGCGACCTTACCCTATCCGAGCCAGTATCCATTACCTTTGGCCGGAGGGTCTCATTGGAGTCCCCATTCATGTCAACCGCCATCGTTTCGCAATACACCGACGAGGGATTCGCAATTGCTGCCGATAGCCTGCGTAAACATTCTGTTACTGGTGAAGATGTCAGCACAAGGGTCCAGAAAATTTTTCCAATCCAGGAGGAACAGAATAAACGGTTTTTGGCATATGCACTCGCCGGGGCGGTTTATATCCTGAACGCGAACGGGACCGTATTCGATTTCGCGCAGGAATTTTCAACTGCGGTACCAAAACTGACGAGCACTCGCATTCATGGGTTGGACAACTATGGCAGGCGACTTGCGGAACTGGTGAACGAGCGCTTGCTGATTGAACGGCAGAATGGCAATCTCAGCGGGTACACCTCTATCCCAAATTACCCGGGAGTGATGGCGAGGGTCATTTTCGTTGGGTACTACAGCGATCTGGGGTGCCTTGCCCAGATTGACTTCCGCCATGACAATCAGACCCTTTTGCCACCGACCCTTACAAAGTTGGCGGTGGGTCCTACAAGCTTCGAGGTTTTCAGTGGTTCTGCCTTTATATGCAAAATGATCTTCGAGTCAAGAGACTTGAGATTTTCCAAGTATAGAACCAGTAGTGTTAGAAAGAGGAGACCACCTAACACGCTTCTGGAAGCCAAGGAATTGGTGCGGAATTATATCCAAGCCTGCATTGACAACCACACGAGAGACAGGGAATGTGAATCAATCGGCGGACAGCCCCAAATTGCGACGGTATCCCCAGAGCGCGGTTTTGAATGGTTCGTAGAGCCGTTAGGCCTCGATCCGCCTGCACAATTGAAGCCTAGTTCTTCGGTTCCAGACCCATAGAGCGTCATTCTGGTCAATGGGCGGAAGGGTCCCGGCCCTGTCGGGCAGGGAGATCATGGGGGCAGCCGTTTTTATCTGTTTGGATGTTATGCTATGACGTAATAGTAATACGTGGGTCATGGAATGCCAGGAGAGCAAGGCAAAAGGCAAAGCGCCTATGGCAAAACGCAAGCGTTCAAAATCGTCGATCACCGTATCACCTGATCCCCCGCCTGCGGAACTGAGCCCCTCGGCGGGCGTAGGCCCGATCACGCCGTCGGAATCACCCGATCAGCCGATCATCCTATCGCCGGACGGGAAGCCTATGACGCCGCTAGCCGTACTTCGGATGTTGTTGCGAGAGGCCATTCCCGTTCTGCCTTACCAGGAGCGCTGGATCTTGGACGAGTCGCAATTGAAGGTCGCGGTTTGGAGCCGGCAGAGTGGCAAGAGTTTCGCCGCGGCGCTGCGGGCCACCCTCAAGTGCCTGAGCGAGCACACGCAGTACATCATTCTCTCCAAAGGCGAGCGCCAGTCGCGGATGTTTATGGAAAAGGTCAGAGACTTCTGCGTCCTCCTTAAGCGACTGAAGTTTTTGCGGGAATTCGCCGTGGCAGCGGGGACCGAAGAAAAAACTATGGAAGTGTATTTTCCCCACAACCGCTCGCGCATCATCGGCCTGCCCGCCAATCCTGACACAGCGCGCGGTTACACGGGCCACATCGTGCTCGACGAATTCGCCTTCCACGGCGACGCCCGCAAAATCTTCGCCGCCTGTTTTCCTATTATCACGCGCGGATATTGCATTGAGGTCATTTCCACGCCCAATGGCACGGCGGGGAAATTCTACGAGATTGCGAAGCAGGCCGGCCTCGTAGGGGCTGGGCTTGCCCTGCCCGACCAGGCGCCGGAATCCGGCGCAAGGGGAGGGCAAGCCCTCCCCCTACGAGCGGGCATCTGGTCGGGTCACAAAGTGGACATCTACGACGCCGTCGCCGAGGGCCTGCCGGCGAACATCGATCTCCTCCGCTCCGGTTGCGACGACGAAGAGACGTGGCTCCAGGAATATTGCTGCCAGTTCCTTTCCGACGCGCAGAACTATATTCCCATCGAGTTGATTTCGACGTGCGTGCATGAGGAAGCGGAAACGGGACACGGGACACGGGATACGGGGCACGGGAAAAACCAAAACCCGGAACTCTATCTCGGGGTTGATATTGGAAGGAAGCGCGACCTGACTATCGCTTGGCTGTTCGAAAAGGTGGGCGGAATCCTTTGGTCGCGAAATTTGTTGGTGATGAAAGGCATTTCGTTCGACGAACAGGAAAAACAGATTTGCCGCCTCATGGAAGGCGCTGCGCCGCCGAAACGCGAAACCGATATCCCGTATCCCGTATCCCGTGTCCCGTATCCCGCGGCCGTCCGCCGCTGCTGCATCGACCAATCCGGCATCGGCATGATGCTGGCGGAGCGGCTGGTGCAGAAATACGGCGCGGTGGTGGAGCCCGTCACGTTCACCGCGCCACTGAAGGAGCGCCTGGCGCCCCTGGTGAAAATGGCGTTCGAGGAGCGCACCGTGCGCATCCCCGACAATCGCGAGGTGCGCGCGGACATCAACTCCGTCAAGCGCTTTGTGACCCCGGCGGGCAACGTGCGCTTTGACGCCGAACACACCGACCGCGGCCACGCCGACCGCTTCTGGGCGCTGGCCATGGTGGTCAACGCCGCCAGCGAACCGAGCGCCCATTTTGAAGAAGTTGGGGCGCTGGTCGGCAGTCCCGTGACGCCGGGGATTGCGGAGATGATTCTGTAACTGCCGATTGAGGGAATTGCCGATTGCCGATTGTCGATTGTCGATTGAAAACCAATCAACCGACTGTCAATCGAAAATCGTCAATCATCAATCGTCAATCGACAATCGACAATGAAAAACGCTCACAGTTCGGGAAACGGAAATCAAATGCGGCACTTGATCCGCGAAGGCAAATCGGCTTCCAAAGTCCTGCAAGCGCAGATCGATACCGCCGTCAAATTGGCGGACCGTGAAGTGGGAATTCAGCATTCAGAATTCAGCATTCAGAATTCCGGAGTCGACCGTCAGCCTCTTCTCACCCCCGCCCCACTCACCACCCCAGGCGGCCTTCCTGTGGCGCCCACACACGCCATTCCGCCGACCCCGGCGCCGGAACCCATTTCCGTGGCGGATTATACCGAACGAATCCGCGCGGGTTGGGTTCCGGTGATGGGGCTTCCGGGAACGCCCATCACCTCGGGCTTTGTGCGCGACTTGGGCGAATACAACCCCAAGCTGGAAGGCGTGAACGGCATTTGGACTTACCAGGAAATGCGGCGGGGCGACGGCCAGGTGGCAGGCACTCTGCGCGCCTGCAAGCTTCCTATTCTGTCGGCAAAGTGGGAAGTGGTTGCTGGGGACCCCGGAAGTGCGAAACTCGAAAATCGAAACTCGAAATTCGGGGCGAGTTTCGAGTTTCCAGTTTCGAGTTTCGATTCGCCCGGCGCGGTGAGCAGTACTGGCGCGGGAAACCCGACGGCGAGCAAGGCCAAAGAGGTTGCCGCTTTCATTCGCGCGAATTTGTTTAGCGGGCTGGAGTGGCAAGACTGGCGCGGCTCGTGGCACACCCAGAGCTGGAAAGACGTGGTGCGCTACGCGCTGCGCATGCAGGATTTTGGCGCGGCCTGCTACGAGGAAGTCATGGCCATTGACGGCGACCACATCCGCGTGCGCCGCATGGCCGACCGCCAGGCGCTCACCTTTTATCGCTGGCACACCGACCCGCACTCCGTCGATCCCTCCGTTCCGCCCTTCATTTATGACGACGGCGAAACGCTCTATGCCCTGGAACAGTGGGGGTACCGCTCGAATCGCTTCGAGTATGTGCTGCTGCCCACCGACAAGGCGTGCATCTTCACCCACGACCAGGAAGGCGCGAACTTTTGGGGCATTCCGCTGACGCGGGCGATGTACCCGCATTGGTTTGTCAAAAAGCATCTCGAACGGATTGACGCCATCGCCTGCGAGCGTAACTCGCTGGGCGTGCCCATGATCATGCTGCCGCCCAATCCTTCCAAGCAGGATGTGCAGACCGCGCAGAATTGGGTGACGCAGTTGGCTGCGCATGAAAAGACGGGCCTCTCCCTGCCCAACGGCGCGGTGTTCAAGCTGGTGGGAATCGAGGGACGCATTCGCGAAATCCTGCCCTCGCTTCAGTACCACAAGCAGCAAATCGCCACGTCGTGCCTCGCCATGTTTATGGAGCTCGGCCAAACGCAGAGCGGCTCGCGGGCGCTGGGCGAATCGCAAACGGATTTCTTCCTGCTGGCCACGCAGAATACCGCGGACTACATCGCGCACCAGATCCGCAACTCCACCATCCGCCGGCTGGTGATGTGGAATTTCGGCCCCGACGCCCCGGTGCCCTATCTGGTTCCCGCCAACGTGCAGGCGCGGTCCATCGACACCATGGCCGCCATCATTAGTCAGCTCGCCCAGGCGGGAGCGTGGATTTCCGATCGCTCGAGCGTGAACCAGGCGCGGCACGAACTGGGCTTCGGCGACTTCGCGGACGAAGACGTTGTGGCCATCCGGGGCGAAACGATAGGGACGCCCGGCGGACAAATTAGTGGCAAAGGCGGAGAACCAATAAAGATCGGGCCATCGGGCCATTGAGTCATTGACTCATTGAATCATCGCATCATTGAGTCATTGAAAAGCAACGAACCGATGGACCGATGAGCTGGTCAAAGAGGAGCGCCTTAGGCGAAGGAAACTCTGAATTAGGAAGGCTGAATTATGAATTTGAGCAATGAATCAATGATTCGCTGATTCAATGACTCAATTCTTTGAATGGAGACCTTATGAGAACCCTACGAAATTCCCTTTTGATTTCTTTCTGCATCGCGGTCGTGATTGTGCTGCTGGCGCTTCCGAGCTCGCGCTTGCCGCAGGTGAGCGCGGATTCCTACAGCTCACATCGCTTCCCGGCATTCAGTTATATTCTGGATAATCCCATTCTGACGATTGCCGGGGCGAGTACAACCACCAACCCCACGTCCACCACCGGCTCGACGACCGCGCACATCACCTGGGTTTTCGGGACGGTAGCGGGGACTTACTCGAGTTGCACGGTGCAGGCAAGAACCAGCTTCGACGGCGTCAACTTTCTGAACTTGGGGAGCGCGGCGTCCGTGACCGTGGCCACCAATGCCGTCAACGCCTGGGACATTTACCAGCAGGCGGCCGTAACGACCGGCGTAACCACCACCACGGTGAGCAACTCGGTGGCGGCGGGATTCGGCCAGTGGAGCGAGTACACCTTCGCCTGCTCCGCTTACGGAACCAGCGCGCCGGTCACCATTACGGCCATTTACAAATAGTCAGGAGTCAACCGGGAACGCAGAGCTGCGCTCTGCGCAATCCGGCAGCTATAAGTAACGGGAAAGGTAATTGCGATTGTCGAATAACGCAATCGAAAATCGGCAATCGAAAATCGACAATCAAGGAGGATTTCAATGAAACGAGTTTCGAATTTCAAGTTTCGAGTTTCGGCTTGGCTGCTGCTTACTGCCTTCTGCCTACTGCCTACTGTACTTCTCGGCCAGGGCTCGGCAGGGCCGGTGCTGGGCGGGACGAACTACAGCAACCTATCGAGCGCGTTTTCCGACCCGAGCGTTTCCTGGGCGGCGACGGGCTTGACCTTGAACTACACCGCCGGATCGGTTTGGCAGAATGGCTCGGGGCAGGCGATCACCGCCAACACGCTGACGCTGGCCACTAACGAAGGGACGTGCACGCAGGCGGGAATCCAAGCCGGATCCTGCAACATTGTCTATTGGAACGGCGGCACAAGCCTGTCCACCACCACCACCTACGCCACGGCAGCCGTTCCGGGCAATCGCATCCTTTATTACTGCACGAGCAATGCGAGCGGCAACATTACGGGATGCGCGCCCACGGAGCTGGACATCAATGGCTCGACTCCCACCACCTACGGCGATGCCGCGTTTTTCGTGCAGCCCTCCAACTGTCTTATGACCCCGACCACCACCACGTTCAGCACCGGCCCGGCGCTGGTGCGCGTGGGGGCGAACCAGTTGGTGTATTCCGGCACCACCAACACCACCGCCGGGACCATTGCGCTCACCTGCGACATCACGTTTGGCGGGCGCACCACTTCCGGCCTGGGCTTCCAGGTGACCGGCGTCAGCTTGTATTACGGCGCGCAGACCACGGCGCTCAGCTCGATTACGGCGGCAACGGTGGCCATGGTGAGCCTGCCGGCGGCGGGCGGATCGGCGTCGGGATCGGCGAGTTCGGTGGGTGGGACCTATACCGTGACGCCCAGCACGCTCCAGACCGCCACCACGAGCAGCGGGAATTGCTACAACGAGCAGATAGCCTTCGGAACGCCCTTCACCTATGCCAACAATTCCAAAGTAAGTTTCGACCAGGTGTTCACGACGGCAGGTACGACCGCGACGACGCTTCAGGTTTGCGGGCTGAAAGTCTACGGAAACTGGATTCAGTGAAGAAATCGGGTCATCAGACGATTGAGTCATTGAGCCATCGGGTCATTGAGTCATTTAAAAGCAACGAAACGATGGCCAGATGACCCGATGAGCCAATGAATCAATGGACCGATGGACCGATGAACCGATGGACCGATGAGCCGATCCACGGGAGGAACATAGCGATGTCGGACAAAAATCAGTTTCACTTTATCTCCCAGCTCAGCGCCGTGCCGGCCGAGGGATTGGCGCGCATTCCCATTCTCGTCACCGGCAGTTGGGTGAAAGGCGGGCGGGAAGTTTCTTTCACCCGCGACGAGCTGAGCACGGCCGTCGCCAACTTTCAGAAACTCGCCAACCACGATTTGAATGTGGACTACGACCACGCGAGCGAGGAGCTGGAGCGCGCCGCCGGCGCGCCCACCCCCAGCGCGGGAAGAATTTTGGCGCTCGACGAGCCGGAGCCTTTCGAATCGGGTGATCGGGTGATCGGGAGATCGGGTGAGCAGGAAAACCGATCACCGGATCACCCGATCGCCGGATCACCCGATCGGTGGATTCTCTACGGCAGATATGAACCTACTGACCGCGCGCGCATGCTGATCAAGAACCGCGAGTATCGCTACGTGTCGGCGGCCTTTGCCAAGGACTATCCCGACCGCAAAACGGGTGAGTCCCAAGGCTTGACGCTCACCAGCGTGGCGCTGACCAACCAACCGTTTCTCGATGAACTACCGGAAATTTGGCTTTCGATCGACCGTCCTTCGTCCTTTGTCATTGGTCCTTTGCCCGTTGCAACCGGGCAGGGACTTGGAACGGCGGGCGAAGGACAAAGGACGAAGGACCAAGGACAGACTTCAAGCCGCCTTTCGGCGGAACAAGGAGGAAACATGGCAAAGCTGACTCTCAAGTGCTCCGCCGAAGGTACGCACGAAGCCTACGACGGAGACCGTAAAGTCGGTGAAATCGAAAACGACCACCTCTACGAGTACGCAACAAAGCATGCGGGCAAAGAGGGGGCTTCCGTTCAAGGCAACCTGAGCGCACGGGGTACGGGCTTCCAGGCCCTGAACGCTGACGCCTATGCGACGTTCGCCCGGGAAGTCGGCGCGGATGGCCGAAGCAAAGAAGAAATTCGCGGTTTGGTGACCCTGGCGCTCCATCCGCTCAAGGCCGAGGTCACCCTGCTGGCGGAAGCGATCGGCGCCGACGGCAAGCTCGACAACAGCCGGCTGGATGCGCTGGACGATTCCGGCAAGATCAGCCGCTCCGCTTGGCGCCGCGCCAAGGACGCCGAACAGCGCGTGCAGAATGCCTTCAACCGCGGGCAAATCACTCCCGCCATGATGGCCACGGGAGCGCCGCTGCGCCTGGCGCTTTCCGACGGCGCGGCCTTCAAAGCCCTCATCGAAGACCGGCCGCCCCTGGTCAAAACCAACTCCGTCGTGGGCATCGGCGGCTCGGGCTCGGAAACCGGCGAATCACCCCGGCAGCTCTTCTCGCGCCTGGTGGAAGAGAAAAAACAGCAACTCATGCAGACGGATGTGCGGCTGGGCGAGCTGGAAGCCCATCGCAAGGCCGGCGCCTTGGTGGCGAAAGAAAATCCTGACCTGCTGAAGAACTACCGCGCCGACGCGAAGAGCGCGTAAGAACTGTCCGTGGTCCGTAGTCCGTGGTCCGTTGTGCATGACGCGCGGCGGCCCACGGGCAACTGACCACGGACAACGGACAACTGACAGCTTCTAAAAGGAGGAACTATGCTTGGAAATCAAGGATTGACGGCCGCCAAGTTCGACACGAACATCCGCGCGCTGCGCGGCACCGTGATGAGCTTGCCGGTCAGTAACCCCTCGACGGAATCGGATTTCTACGTCGGGCTGCCTTCCGGTTTCAACGTCGCGCCCACGGGCGTTTTGGCCCAGGACGTCGTTGAGCCTGGCTACCCGCTCACTTCGGAACTGTGGCTCGATCCCAACTCGGGCAACCCCATCAACGGCACGGTGCCGCCCTCACCTTTCATTTCGCAGGGCCGCGCCTGGGGCCTGATCATCAACGCCCCCGAGGCGGAGGTGATCGCCGCGGACACGACCATCCAGGCGGAGGACGATGTGGTGATCGCGGATGCCTACGGCCGCGTCACTTCCATCCGCAATGTCACCACCGGCAACACTGCCTACGTGGTGGGCAAAGCGAAGTACCCGCCCACGGCGGTGAACCAGAGGATTCGCATCCAGGTGAGTTTGCGGCAGACCAAAGTGTAGGTGCTGTCCGTGGTCCGTGGTCCGTTGCCCTTTGTCGCGGCAACGGGCCGCTGGTCATGGAAGCGGTTTTCTCGCCCGGCGGCGAATCCGTTCGGACTACGCCGCTGCGCGAAGGTTCGTATCCTGTAGTTCGTTGGCACGGGCAACGGACAAGGGACCACGGACAAAGGACAAAACATGGAAGTTTCTTTAGCCCATCTCGACCAATTTTTGACCAACTATTCCATCGTCTACCGCAACCAGGATTTCGTGGGGGGACGGCTCTTCCCCGACTTCCCGGTTTCGAAGCAAAACGATCGCTACCCCATTTTCGGGTTCGAGCGTTTCAAGGCTTACAACACCGAGCGTGCGCCGGGGAGCGAAGCCAATGAAATGCCCGGCTGGCGCATGTCCAACGATGAGTACTACTGCGACGGCAAAGCGCAGAAGCAGCTCATCCCCGACGAACTGCGCGCCAAATGGGATTTTTCCACGGGCCCGGAGGTTTTCACCACGGAGACGCTCGCCGACATCATCGACAAGCAGCGGGAAATCCAGATCTACAACCTCGTGATGAACTCCACGTCGGTGCCCAGCACCACGCTCGCGGGTACGGGGCAGTGGAGTGATTTCCAGAACTCGGATCCCGTGGCCGCCATCACCGCGCAGCGTTCCACGATTCTGCTGAGCTCTACCAAGGAGCCCAACACGCTCCTGGTCGGCTATCCGGTGTGGCTGCAGCTCATCCAGCACCCCATCATCCTCGACCGTTTCAAGAACCACGCCCTGCCCCTCGGCTATCCCACCGATCAGCAGTTGGCTGGCCTGTTCAATGTTGACAACTTCGTTGTTGCCAAAGCTCTGTATGACACGTCGCAACAGGGCGTGGCGCACAACCTCAACTACATCTGGGGCAAGAACGCCATTCTGGCGTACGTGCCGCCGGGGCAAGGCCAGTTGATGATTACCCCCGGCACCACTTTCCGCTGGCTCTACGGCGTGCCCCTGAACGGCGGCATGCTGGTGAAGCGCTATCGCGTCGAAGAGCGCAGTGGCGACATGATCGAGTTCCAAACCTACTACTGCGTGAAGATCGTCGTACCGGGCGCCATGTATGTGTTCAAGAGCGCCGTCGCGTAAAGACTGTCCTTGGTCCCTGGTCCTTCGTCCTTTGTCCATTGCAACTAACGGCGGGGGGGCCAGGGGCAAAGGACCAATGACAAAGGACAAATGACAATGCCGAAATATCAAGTTCTCCAACCCATCGAAAAGAACAACGTCATGTATGTCGCCAAGGGCGGGGCCGCGGTGAAGTTGTTGCCGAGCGCCTGTCACGGGAAGTTGATCCCGGTGGATGCCTCAGGCGAAATCGAACTGACCGAAGAGGAAGCCAGCATTCTGATCTACGGCCAGGTACCGTTGTTTCAGGGCAAGCCCGATCCGATCGGCGGCGCGGAAGTCCGGGAAAAGAAAGCCCAGGAAGATGCGGATAAAGCGTCCGCCAAAGCGGCGGCCGAAAAGGCCGAGTACGAGGAGTTCGTGGCGTTCCGAGCCGCGAAGGCAGCAAAAGAGAAAAAGCCGGGCAAGTAGGCAGATGGTGAGATGGGCAGATAGGGATGGTCTCCACTGCCCACCTGCCCACCTGCCCACTGCCTAATACCGGAGGTTTTCCATGTCCGCTTCAGCAACTTACACCACGCTTTACACCTTCCGTCTGGACCGTCGTCAGCTTGTGCGGCGAATCCGGGTGGACATTATCGGCCTCGCGAGCGGGGCCAACACGATTCCCCACGGCATCGTGGCGCCCAACAATCAGTCGGTCGGGCAGACGCCCAAGGACGAGATCGTCATGCTCACCTCGACCGTCGCCGTGCATCGCACCCAACCGGCGGACGCCACCAATCTGTATTACACCGTCGACTCAGGAAGCGGGACGACGATCAGCGTGTACGTCACCGTGTAGAAAAACGTCCTTGGTCCTTTGTCATTTGTCCTTTGTCGGCTGCATCGCGGGGGACGAGTGGCAAGGGACAAAGGACAAGGGACGAATGACGAAGGACTAACAATATGTCTTACACGACCATCACCCAAGTCGCCGGCATGTTTCCCACGTTTACGCGCAACGGGGCGAAGGGACCCTCCGACACGCTCATCCAGAATTATATTGACGATGTGGCGGGGGAACTTGATGCCATCTTGCAGCGGCGCTTCCAGGAGGCCTATTCCAGCCTGGGATTCACCGCCTGGCAGGGAAGCTTTAGCACCGACCAGTTGAACTTGCTCGAAAAGATCAACCGTTATGGCGCCTGCGCGCAACTTGCCGAGGTGTTTGAAACTTCCGGGATTGCCGCCGCGGCCCGCGTGGCGAAGGGCTTTGAGGACGAATTCCGCGAGCTCTGCAACAAGCTCAACGCGCGCGACGCGGACGGCAAACCGCTGGCCCAGGGCGGTGACTACGACTACCTGTTCGACCCCCTCGCCAAAGTCGAAACGCCGCGCCCGCAACTGGGAGGCGTCGCCGGCGCAGATCAGTACCCGAGCGAGACTTCGAGCGAGGATTCGACGAGCGTGTTCAAGAAGTGGGACAGGAGGGAATTCTGAATTATGAATGCTGAATTATGAATTGCGCAACTTCTGGCGTTTCATAATTCATAATTTATAATTCATAATTAAACCCAAACCATGGCCTGGACTCAAGCCTATAACGCTCAATTCGCCAAGCCGCTGGTTAATCAACTGATCGCGATCATCCAGCGCGACCAGACCGCGGCGCTCACCGTCATCAACGCCGCGCGGGCAACGGACGGGAATCAACCGCTCTGTCCTCTTGCGGAATTCCACAAAGGTCCAGGACCGCGGACGGGTTGGCCCTGGCTCTCCCTGCAAATTGGCCCCACGAACTTCGAGCGCGGCGATGACAAAGCGACACGGCATCACGAAGTTCGCATCCACCTGGCGCTCGATACCGGCCAGTACGATCAGGAGATGGCGCAGGAGGACGCGCAGGATTATGCGCGCCTGCTCGACATGATTATCACCAGCGCCGGACCTTGGCCCTCCCTCGGCGACTGGACCACTTCTCTGTCCATTCAGCACGAGACCGTGCCCAGCGGCACGACCGTGCCCAACGCCGCCGGGATCGTGAACGATGTTTTTGTCGAGTCGCATGTCCCCGGCCAGGTCTCAGTCCCCGACATCGACGTGCCCATTATGCGCATCACGCTCACCGTGTTATTTGAGTTGGAGGAAGTTTAGGAATTGAGCGATTTAATGATCTGGTGATTTGGTGATTTGAAATCACCCAATCGCTAAATCGCTAAATCACCAAATGATTTCAAGGAGGCTTTATGTCTCTCGGTACTCCCACTCCCACCCTGATCCACCAAGGCGCCGGCTGGGTTTATTTGAATGTTTGCGCGCCTGCCACTGGGCATCGGCACATCATCGGCGCGGATGGCACGCCCACGCAACCCGCGTGGCCGGCCGCGACAGCCGTCACCGCTGGACAGATGATCGTGGACTCGAACGGCAACGTGCAGGAGTGCACGACCGGTGGCACCACGTACGGGGCTGCGCCCAGCACTTGGGGCAGCACGCTCGGGGCGACGACCTCCGACGGTTCCACCGTGGTGTGGACCTGCGTGGCGCTGGCGCCGGCTTACCTGTTCGCGGGCGCCCTGGAAGGCGTGACGGATCTCGATATCGGCGCCAAGGTGGAAGAAACCACCGCCGATCAGGAAACCCTGCCCATCGATGCCGTCATGACGGGGGAAGTGGACTCGATCGCGGTTACGCTGAAGGAATCAGACTGCAACAAGCTTCAGATCCTCATTCCCCACGGCACGTACGCCACCGGCACGGACAGCGGCCTCCCCGCAGGAGCGCAGTCCTACGAAGAAATTGCCTTCGGCGGCCTGAAGCCGGTGCCCAAGTTCAGCGTGCTGCTGATCTCCAAACGTAAGGACCAGAACGTGAAGTTCGTCGTCTCCCAGATTTACCGCGCCTATCAAAAAGAGACGATCAAGCTGCCGTTCCAGCGTGGCAAAGAGACGACATACAAGATCACCTTTCAGGCGGTCGCGGACCTGAACCGGCCGGTGGGAGACCGCGGGGGCAAAGTTTACCGGCAAACATGAGAGCAGTTGAAGCAGTCGAAGAGTTGAAAAGTTGAAGAGCAAGCCTTTGGACCCTTTCAACTCTTTAACTTTTTCGACTCTTCAACTTTTGACTCGAGGATTCGATGAGCAAGTCACCAGAAAACGGAATTGCCAAAGCGGAAGACTTCAAGCGAGCCCTGGAGCGCGCCAACATTGAGCACGTCGTGCTGCCCGCCTCCGGGCTTCCGGTGCTGCTTTGCCGGCCTCCGGTTTTTGCCGCGCTGGCCATGGGACGGGCGGGCACACAACTTCAAGCCCGGGTTACCGACGCCAAGCCCGAGGAAGTCAAGACGGAAGATATTGAAGCGTTTACCCAGTGGCTTACCGAGACGCTCACGCGCTTGTTTGTGCAGCCCCGTTTCGCGGCGGCTCCCGCAAACGACGAAATCGGACTGGCCGACATTCTGATTGAAGATTTGAAATTCATTTTCCGCTGGCTGCGAGGCGAGGTGTTTAGTGCGGTGAACAGTGAACAGGGAACAGTTAACAGAGAGGAATCTGTTCACTGTCCACTATCCACTGTCCACTGCACTGAAGACCTCGGGCGATTTCCTGGAGGACAAAGAGCGGCTTCTGTACCTGGCGGAAGTGGCGAAGCGGAGCTGCTGCCGCCCGAGCGACCTCCTGGAGCTCACAGGAATGCCGGCTTACCTGCTGGATTGCACCGCCGCTGAGACCCTTGCCGCCCGCGACCGAAACGAGTTGGAGACGGAGGATAACGTGATCGAGTGGTAAGGATGGCCGATTGTCGATTGCCGATTGACGATCGTCGGTTGGAAAGCAGCTCGTCAATCATCAATCGAAAATCGGCGATTCCATAATCGTCAATCGAAAATCGGCAATCGAAAATAAAACTATGGAACAAGATCAAAACAATTTCCTAAGCCTGCTGCTCCAACTCGGCGCGCATCCTCAGCGCGCACAGTCGGCGCTGAAAATTCTGGACGCATCCTCCGCCGGGCTGGAGAAGAACACCAAGACCATGAGCGAGCACACGGCGGAAATTCTGAAGGCCACCAAGGCTCAGCAGGAGGCGGTCGCGGTGTTTTCCCGCTTGCACACGCAAAGCCAGATGGCCGTGGCGCCGCTCCGCCAAGTGCATGAGGCCTTCCGGGCGCTGGCGCCGGAAATCACCGTCACCACGGCCCAGACGGATCTGCATGCTAATGCCGTCGAGCGCTCAACGCTCGCCCTTCGCTCGCAATCGGCGGCGGGCGTCGAGTTATTGAGCAAGGGCCTGGCCGGCCTGGTGGCCGGCCGCAAGGCCCAAGCGGGTGTGGAGGCGGTTTGGGAAACGGCGCGCGGCATCGCTCTGTTGGCAGAAGGAACGTGGCCGCCCAACCCCGCAGCCATCATGGCTGCGGGCCTGCACTTTGAAGCGGCGGCGCAATATGCGCTATTGGCCGGCACCGGCAGTCATCGTCACAGCGCCGGCAGCTCGGGGTACGGGACACGGGACACGGGACACGGGTTCGGAGGCCCGGATTCCGGATCCCCAACTCCGAATTCCGCATTGGCTCCGGGCGCCGCAGGCGCGGGCGCGCGGTTTAGTGGCTCGGGCGTCGTCATCATTCGCGGTACGCAGGACTTTGAAAACTATGTGGCGGGTGCGGTCAACGGCGCCGTGGCGCGGGGAGTGAATGTGACGGCCACCAGCGCGCAGCGCGGGAGCCCAGTAGGACATTGAAGAATCGGATCATCGGATCATCGGTTCATCGGGCCATCTAAAAACCAAGCCCATGACCGGCAGATGAACCGATGAACCGATGGGAAGATGAACCGATCCTATGGCAAATCCGGCAATCGTTTATCCTTACGGCAGTGGCTCGGCGACGCTCGTGTTCCAGCGGCCGCCCACCAAGGTGCCCGCTTACTCATCAACGGCGGTGCGCCACGACAACGTGGCGTCAAGCGGCGTGCGCGAATCGGTGCTCGAACGCATCGACAACTTCCTCGATCTCGACCTGGAGTGGGTGGGCATTGGCTCCGACGTACAGGCTTGGGCGCAATTCATGAACTATGCGCTTCAGGGCGGCGTCTTTGCCTATTATCCAGATAGTTCACAATCCAGCTTCACCAATTTCTGGCTCGAGGACACCAACTGGACCGCAGCGTACAAAGCGGCCGGACAGTATAGCTTTCACCTGAAGTTTAGGCAGGTTGTTTCCTAAAGGCGTCCTTTGTCATTGGTCCTTTGTCATTTGCACCGGACAAGGGACCAAGGACAAGGGACCAAGGACAAGGGACATGATTTCTGGAAACCAAACCTGGCAATCCGGCCTGAGCTCACCGCAGAAGCAGCCCTTGTACGTTTTGCAGATCCCGCAGTTCGGGATCGTACTCGCCAGCTTCACGCAATCGCAAATCCAATCGCTCACCCAGTCCGGGTATGGAGCGATGACGTGGGGGGTTGGCGGGTGGGGAACCTAGGAATTGAATCATTGGTTCATCGGATCATCGAATCATTGAAAAAAACGGGTTTAGCTTTTCAATGAATCAATGGCCCGATGAATCAATGACCCGATAAAAAGATGCCCACTGTTTCCCAATACTGGCCCGGGAATTTTTGGCAAGCGATGAACCAATCGCTCGCCTGGCTTTACGGCCGGCAATCGAGCCCCGCCGGCGACTGGCTGGGCAACGCCCTCCTGACGCAGGGCGCTACGAGCTCGGCGATAACGGAAGAGCCTGCGTCGGGTCTGGTCGAGTGCGGCCTCAGTTCTCTGATTAATTTTCTAACGGGCCTGACAGTGAGCGGCGCGCAGCAAACTCCCCTCGCGATGTCGCAAATTGAATCGATCGTGGCGGCGATGCCGCCCGGCCTGTATGCGGACAATCAACTGGGACCGGACGGCTACCCGGTGAACGAGTCGGGCCAGGCGCTTCCCTGGGGCAACCTGCTGGTGAATGCCTACGAAGTTACCTCGCCGATGCAGCAATCTGTCGGCGCGCTGCTCTACAACGCCAATTCCAGCCAGATTACGCCGGGGCTGCCACAGACCCCTGGGGTCATCGCCAAGTGGACGGCCAACGCCTATTATCCTTTCGGCGCGCTGATCGTCGACTCGAACGACAACGTCGAGATGGCGCTCTATAACGGCGTCACCGCCAACACCAACAATCCTCCCACTTGGCCGACCACGCTCGGCGCCCTGACCGGCGACAACACCCAGCTTTGGAAACTCATTGCCCTCGGTTATCAGAACACCGACTGGGTGGCGACGGGCTACGCTTTCAATCTGCTGAACGCCCAGAGTTCGTACCGGGTCGACGTGTTTGTCCTCACCGACGTTTGGTACTACCAAGGCAGCTCCGGGCTGCAAACCACGGTTCCCATCGGGAGCGGCGCCTATGCGGGTGGCTACACCTGGAGCCTGGCGGGCGTGCACTCCGGCCTGTTGCTCGCAGCGCTCTACCCCACCAGCGTCGCGCAGCCGGCGAGCGGTTGGTACGGCTCCGCGATTCCTTCCGGCTGGGTGGCGCACACCAACACGGGCGTTTGCCAGACGCCGCAGGCTGGAACCACGCTGGGCGGCAAGCTGACGAATTACAAAGCGCAGATTTACGTCAAGACCGACATCGAATACTTACTCGAAGACAACGTCCCCATCATCGTGCAGAGTGACGGCTTCCACGCCCGTGCCGGCAGCTCCGTAATCTTGAATCCGGAATCCGGAATCCCGGCTGTCCATATCCTCTATAACGACCCGGTAGTGGGATGGACGGAAATTTTCGATTCCATGGGGTCCGAGCTGGAGTATTCGGACCTGCCGCGCTCGTTTGATGTTCCCACCAGCGATCCGCTTTTCGTTCCCAATCCCGGCTCCACGGACGTGCCAGCCATTCAGAATCGTGGATACATCTACGATTCCGCGTTGGCCATTCTGGCCTATACGTCCGCGGGGAATTTCACCGCGGCGGAAAAGGTCATCGATCAACTGAATGCCTTTCTCGCGGCGCCGGGTTTCCTGGCTTCGACAGTGCTTGAAAACGCTGAAGACGGCTCAACCGCGCGGTGGTCGAAAACCGGCAGCGGCGCCACCGTCACAAACGTGGCGGCCAACTCCGTATCGCCCCCAGAGCCGCCTTATGGCACGGGCAACATTCTGGATTTTCACTCCGGCTCCACGAATGATGTCTTTACATACGTCGGCAGCGGCTTCCCCGATACCACGGATACTTACCTCAGCTTTGAGCATATGGAAGCGCCGGGAGCGGGCTTCCTTTTCGACATCAGCATGGTGACGGCGCAGGGCCTGGTGACAGACATTCAGGTCACCAACGGCACGGCCGGTCCGGCGACGCTGGCGGGCACGGTCATCACCGTGCCCATCGGTCCGGGGGCCACGATCTGGCGCACCACGCTCTTGAATCTTGAATCTGTAATTTTGAATCTCGCCGTCGACACGCTGGTCAGAATCACCGGCTTCAAGCTCACCCTCACGGCGGCGAACACCGACCTTTACTTCGACAACCTGAGCGTCGGAACCCTCCAGCCGGCGAATTCCCTGAGCTTCAGCTACGACACTTACAACGGCCAAGTGGACCAGGCTTACATCCGCGCTGGCGCGATGGCCTGGGTGGTTTATGCCTACTGCGTGTATATGCGGCTTTCCCAGGACTTCAGTCCCGCGCTTCCCCTGCAAGGAATGATCAACTTCCTGCTCACCTTGCAGAGCACCGCGGCGGACCTTACCCATGGCCTGTTTTACGAAGGGTATGGTCTCTACCAGAATCCGGGCTATCAGTTTGTGCCGGGATTCGTTCCCACCGTCTCCACCGAGCATCAAATCGACTTGTGGTTTGCCTTTCAGCGCGCCGCCAACGTGCTGCCGGTGGCCGCCACGAATCTGACCAAGACGGGGCAAATTACTTCCGCGCAGTCGAACTCGCTCCTTGCCACCGCGAGCGCCGCCAGCGCCGCCGCTGCCAGCATCGATATTAATTTGCTGGCGAATCTCTACATTGCGCCCGCGGGTTCGACGCCCGGGCACTTCGCGCAGGGCGTGACCGGGAGCACCCTCGACACCAGCCAGGCGCTCGACGCTTCCGGCCATTGGGCGGCGCTGTGGGCCCACGCCACCAACCGCGACGACATCGCGCTGCAATGCGCAGAATTTGTTTACCAGAATTTCCTTTTGACCCATCAAACGATCGCGCTGTCCAGCGCGGCCAGCTCGTACAACGGAGCTTATCAAGTAGGCACGCCCTTCAGCGGTATGAAGCCTTACAACGATTCAGCCGGCGGGTACTCCGGCTCGCCGCTTTCCGTCTGGCAAGAGGGGACCTGGGGCATGATCCTGATGCTCCTCGACCTCTACAGCATCTCGGGCCTGGCTGGCTTCTTCACCGGCATGGGCACGACGATCGATGCGGCGCTCACCACACTGATCGCGGGGCAAGCCACCGTTTTGCAGGCTACCGGCAATGGATCGCTGTTGGCCTATTCGCTCGCGTCGCGTGGGCTGCCTTATGAGTTTGAGGTGTGGCCCACCCTCGCCCCGACCGCGTGGATGTGGCTGGTGGCGACCAATCCCAGCCTCCTTCTCACCGTGGCGGGCCTGCCGCAGTTGCTGCCCTATATGTATGTCCCTGCCGGCGCGGAACAATCCATCGACGACAAGAACGGCTCCAGCTCCGTCGGCCAGATGGAGATTCGTTGCATCGATCCCGGCGGCGTGCTCCATACCATGGCGGCGCAGGAAGAATTGATCGGGCAGGGCGTGACCTTCAGCATGGGCTTCCCGGGCAATGCGCTCGGCGACTTCGTTCCCCTGCACGTTATGCAGATTTCCGAAATCGGTTTCGACGCTGATGGCCGCGTCATCCTCAAGGCGGAAGACCTGAAACGCTTCGCGCAGGGCGCTTTCCTTTGGGCCAACGGCGGACCGGAAGAGTACTTGCCGGGACAAAAAAATATCTGGCAGCCCAGCGGCGCGCAGTGGTTGGCCAACAGCTATCCGGTCTCGAATGACAACCCGCGCTGGATCAGCGGCAACCCGCTCGACATTTTTCTCGCGGCCTTGCAGAACGAATTGGGCGTGGGCCAGGACTTGGCGCTCAGTGCGGTAGTGGAAGTAGGCGGCACCAGCGAACTGGTGGCGGCAGTGAATCCGTTTTGGGCCAAATACGTTCCTGGTTTTGGAATTGGGAATCCGCAATCTGGAATCGCGCCAGTGTCCGGCGACCCGTCCACACTCATCAACCCCAACCCCTATCTCGACGTGGCCGGCATCACGGCGCTGCGCGATGGAATGTTTTCGGGAGACTGGTTTGAATTCAAGATCACCTCGCCGCAGCAGGCGCGCAGTTGGCTGGAAGATCAGATCCTGAAACCCCTGGGTCTGGTCATGGTCGTCACCGCATCCGGCCAGCTCACCCTGAAGGCGATGAAGAACCCGGCGAACCAAACGCCGGTGCTGGGCTTCACGCCGGGCAATATCATCGGCATTCCGGAAGTCCGGCTGGCGCCCGTCATTAACGCTCTGGCCTATCGCCTGGATGCGGACGACACCGCCACCAACACCAGCGCGCGCACTTACAACACCACCGTCACCATGCTTCAGCAGGCGAGCTATAATCTTTTTCGTTATCTCTACAACCACCAGGTGGAAGCCACCGGCCTTCGCACCGGACGTGGAGGCACGCTGCGCGCTTTCCTGCTGGGCGACCAGCTTTTCCGGCGCTACGGTTTTGCCACGCCTATTTATCAAATAGTGACGCAGCTCGGGGCGCTTCAGCCCGAGCTAAAAGACTGGGTTTCGCTCACTCACCCGTTGGTTCCGGACTATATCGGCGGGGGGCGCGGCGTCACCAATATCCCGTGCGAAATTATCGGCCGCTCGCCCGATTATGCCAACGGGCAGGTGCGCTTCACGCTCTTGGATATGCGCCGGGCCAGCACCACCTCGCCCTACCTCATCGTGCCTTCGGCATCCATGGTGCTGCCGCCTTACGCGCAAGCGACGGAAGAAGAGCAGGAGACTTACTTCTTTGTGACGCCCTCCACGAATGGGGTGTACACGGAGGCGCTTTCGACAATCTTTTGATCGGTTCATCGGGTCAGAGAATCGGTTCATCTTCCCATCGGCTCATCGGCTCATCGCCGTGCAGCTTTTGGATGGACCGATTCCCCGATGGCCCGATTGGAGCTTTTCCCCATGTCCCAAATGTTGATGTCCTCTATCCCCGGTTTCTTCGACTTGGCTGACAGCACGATTGCCGGCGGCCAGGCGCTGACGGATTACGCGCTGGCGAAGATCTCGCACAATGCCAAGTTTGGGGCAGTGCGCTGCGAGATCATTTACATGGGTTTTTATGGGCCGGGCGACACCGTGTCGCCACCCGTCTCTCCTGTGGATGGCTACGGCTACAGCTATGCGGAATGCCTGTTTATGCCGATTCTCTATTCCTCCCGCTCGCCGGCGGCGGGCTATGTTCCGGGACAAGCCACACCGCCGGCGCTTGCCAATAGCGATCCCGGCCAGGGCAGTCTGGCTGTCTGCCCCTATCAACTCGACGTGAACGACGCCAATGGCAAGGTCGTGGTCCAAACCTATTGGTCGACGAGTGGCCCGGAAAATCAAGGCACCGTGAAGGTCATGGCGATTTGCCAGCGGCTGAGCGTGAACCTGCCGGCAGGGGTGAGTGGGGACTGAGGAATTGACGATTTTCGATTTTCGATTGTCGATTGTCCTTAATCGTCAATCGACCATCGGCAATCGGCAATTAAAGAGGTGCTTAAATGGCCATTGTAAGGACGGTGCTTCCGAGAAAAGGATTCGTCCAGCCGCAGCACGGGATCACTCAATACGAATCGGACATGGACGGCAACATGGCGCTGCTCGACGCCAACGTGGCATTCCTGAGCGATCTCACGTCGGTTGCGGACACGCTGGTGGGCGACCTGGGTTTAAACGGCTTGGTCAGCGGCTTTCAGCTCGCCACCTCGAATTCCCTCTATCCCAGCGTGACGAACGGAATCCTTTATGCGAACGGTATGCGCTACGCGCCCACTGACCCCACGCTCGACGCGGCGCCCGCGAATGCCACCTCTTACCTCTTCTATCAACAGGAGAACTGGCCCAGCAGCTACTACTACCGGTCCGTTCTTGCCGCCCTCGATCCCGGTGATGCCTTCATTGGGGTCATCGTTACCAATGGGACCCAGGTCACAAACGTGACGCAAGCGACAAGCCTCTTTGGCCAGATTCCGGTGGCGCCCTCAGGGCCCGGCAATTTTACGGTGCCGCATCTGCTAGGGCGCACTCCCGTGGGTGCAAACATTCGCATGACCAGCCCGGGAGCCATCTGGTGGCAATCACCGACGGACGTGGACGATGTAAACCTCTATCTCGTTGCCTCAGACGCTGGGGTGACCGCAAAGGTGCAGGTATGGTAAAAATTAAATATTATGAATTCGGAATTATAAATTGCTTGTCCTTCGCCCGTCGTCCGTTGTCCGTTGCTAGTCGCCGGTGGTTGCCACGGACCACGGACTACGGACCACGGGCGCCTTTCTTTCGGCTCCTACTCCTCTTCCTTCTTTCTCAATTCATGATTCATAATTCAGCATTTCCCCAGCAGCCTCAGGCGCAGGCGGGCCAGGCGATCTTCCCCGTCAACGCGAAATACGTGCAAGGATTTGGGCCCGGTTACTGGCCGACGGCGGGATCAAACCTGACCTTGAATCTGGCCCCCGGGACGGCCGTTTGCAGCAATGTCGTTCAGACCTACGCCGGTGGCACACTTACCCTTGCGCCCAGTGCGACGAACTATGTGTATCTCAACACTTCCAATAATTGCGCGCCGGCATCGAACACCACGGGCTTCACTGCCGCGACCATCCCGATCGCGACGGTCGTCACCACCAGCACGGCGATTTCCTCGATCACTGACGTGCGGACCATGTTTGTTTCGAGTGGCGTGACCAACCCTGGAACGGTAACCAGTTTGGGAATGACCGGCGACGGCATCATTTTCAGCCCGACCGTTTCCGGCTCTCCGATCACATCGAGTGGAACGCTCGCGCCGCAACTTTTAACTCAGACAGCCAAGACGATTTTGGCGGGGCCGGGCTCGGGACCGGCGGCCACACCGACTTTCCGCGCCCTGGCGTCGACGGACCTGCCCGCGACGATTTCCAGTAACACTACGGGCAACGCGGCAACCGCCACCACGCTGGCTTCCAGTCCCACTCAATGCGGAAGCAACAACTGGGCCACGGGTATTTCCAGCGGCGGAAATGCCAACTGTTTGCAGCCGGGGTTCAGCAACCTTACGGGTTCGCTGGCGCTTGCGCAGACTCCCCTCACCACGGCGGGGGATCTTCTTTTCACCAACTCGACGCCGGCGCTGGCCCGCTTGCCCATCGGCGGAACCAACCAGTTTCTGGGGAGCAGCGGCGGACTGCCTGCTTGGATTCAGCCGACATTCAGTAACTTCAGCGGAACCGCGACAATTTCCCAAGGCGGTACCGGCCAGACCACCGCGACGGCCGCCTTCAACGCGCTTTCTCCTCTGACCACCGAGGGTGATCTGCACTACTACCATTCCTCTTCCAATACGCGCTTGGCGATCGGCAGCGCGAATACTTTCCTGACCTCGAACGGCACCGATCCCTCCTGGGGATCTTTAACCGGAGCAGGATTCGGCAGTCAGACCGCGAATAATTTCTTGGCGGCGCCCAACGGTTCGAGTGGAAATCCTTCTTTCCGCACTTTGGTGGCGGCGGATCTTCCCGCTTCTATAACCAGCAGCACCTCGGGCAATGCGGCCACGGCCACGGCCTTGGCCAGCGCGCCGTCTCAGTGCACGGGCTCGGCTTTTGCCCTGGGGATCGCGGCGAGCGGAAACGCCAACTGCATTGGCAGTCAAACCGCCAACACTTTTTATGCCGCGCCGAATGGCAGCTCGGGGGCTCCGACCTTCCGCGCTCTCGTCGGTTCCGACCTTCCCACTATTGCCATCTCTGGGGGCGGCACCGGACAAACCTCCGCGGCGGC
>Ga0181533_1001141_pt1 | contig 34666 bp, 29 predicted proteins | sample PEATcosm2014_Bin_45_FD_119772 | JGI IMG/M metagenome (GOLD analysis project Ga0181533, IMG submission 119772) | Peatland microbial communities from MTU Mesocosm Facility, Houghton, MI, USA - PEATcosm2014_Bin11_60_metaG | ecosystem: Environmental > Terrestrial > Soil > Wetlands > Peat | place...
CGTTCGGCGTCATTCGCAGCCATTCTTCAATGACCAATGACCATTTTTCAATCCTCAATTCTCAATTCACCTCAAAGGATCGCTGGCCCAGTCCATTGATGCAACCGCAGCAAAACTTGACCTGCTTACAACGTCTTTTGGTGTTCAAGGACTCTTAATCTTACTCTTCCTCTTAATCCTGCCTCCTAATCCGCTATCCCCTCCAGGACCTGGTCCGGCGTCGCCGCGGCTGTCAGGCCCTCCAAGCGTCCTTCGGTTTCCGGCGTCAGTTCTTGGCCGAGCCTCTCGAAGAAGTCATTTTTGGAGGCGGCACTTTCAAATGTCTTTCCTGCCCACGGGCTCAAGTAACCCAGCCCCGCCCGGCCCTGCAGGACGCAATGGGCATAGACAATGTGCGCGCCCCGCAGGAAAATCGGCAGCAGCGGCGCCAGTTCGGCGGTTTGGAAGGAATCTACGAACTTGTTCCCCGGCGCGTTCATCTCTGTGCCGACGATAATCGGGAACTGGCGGTCTTGCGCCATCCCGACGACCTGGTAGAGATTCTCCACTTTCTGGTCTTTGACGCCGGGCGTGTAGTTGCGGTCGGGGATGATGTTGAGGGCGGCAGCGCCGCCGGCGCGGGCCACCGCGAACAGTTCCTCCATGCACTTCTCGCCCTCGCTGGTCCCATCCAGCCATGTCAGCGTTGGAATCGCGCCCGCTTCCAGGACGAACCGATTCATGTCGTTCATCCTTGGGAACGACCCCTGGCCCGGCTGCACGTAGCCTGCCCCGCCTTTCTTCATGGTCCTGGCGCGGATCAGGTTCTGGAGCCTGGCCCCGGGCGGCGGGGCGTCGCCGAGCTTCTCTTTCCAGAAGGCGGCGCGTTGGGCGGGCTGGGGAAACACGCGCGCGGCCTTGCGCTCGAAGGCCTCGCACAGGTGCCTTTCGGTGGCATTGCCACTGGGCGTCAATGGCAGCACGTCCTCTTGGTAGTTCAATTCCAGCGGGCGCATAAATCCATTGACCCGAATCAGCAGGTCGCGTGTCCGCTGCTCGGCCGCTGCCCGCATCTGAGCCAGGAACGGGTGCCGCGCCACGCGCGTAAAGCCCACTCCCATGTGATAGGAAATGCCCGGCTCGCCCGGCGAGTTGATCACCCGGGTCGCGAACTCCGGCACATAGACCCGCGACTCCAGGCTCACACAGGTCTTGAGTCCAACCAACCGCCCCGCCTCGACATACTCCTCCAGCCCGTCCAGCACGTCGAAATCGACCACACCCGCCGCCGCCAACCCCGCCTTCCTTGCCAGCCATGCAAATTTCGAGGGCGAATAGCCGTAGGCGTTGTATGAGAAAAACGTATGCGCGTGCAGGTTTACCTCGCGGCCGGGCGGAGGCAGCCGGACGCCCCCTTCCTGGACCCGCCGGCATAACGCCGCCAGGGCCTGCCGCCGCAGCCCCGGGTCAAAACTGTCGAGTTGTTTTTCCAATGTCTCAATCATATCGCAGGCTCGCCTGGAATCCTGCGATTCTGCCGGCGTTGCCCCCCCATGCGCCAGCCCAAAGTTCTCTCTGAACCCCCTCGACACTCGCCCCTTGGCACTCGTAAAAAGTCCGTGCCATCCCGGTTGTCCAGGGTTAAGAATTCTGTGTGTTCAGGATTCCAGCAACCATGCGCGCCGTCGTTTATCGCGGCCCGAACGACCTCCGGGTCGAGCGCGTGCCGGTCCCCCGCATCGGCCCGGGCGAACTTCTCGTCAAGGTCGCCCTGTGCGGCGTCTGCCCGACCGACATCAAGAAGATTCAGTACGGCACCGTGCCGCCCCCGCGCATTTTCGGCCACGAAACCGCCGGCACGATTGTCCGCGCGGGCTCCAGCGCCGGGCGATTCAAGGTTGGGGACCGCGTGGCGCTGCACCATCACGTGCCGTGCCTGGATTGCCATGCCTGCCGCCACCGCGCCTTCGCCCAGTGCGCCCAGTATAAGCGCGCGGGCATTACCGCCGGATTCGAGCCCGCCGGGGGCGGCTACGCCGAGTATGTCCGGGTCATGCCGTTTGTGCTGCCCGGGGTGGTGAGCATCCCCGGAGGCAACTCCTTTCTGGAAGGCGCCATGCTCGAGCCGGTCAACACCGTCCTCAAGGCCGTCAAACGCCTGGCGCTCCTGCCTGGCGACACGGTGCTGGTAGCCGGCCAGGGACCGATAGGGCTGATCTTCACCCGGCTGCTGGCGCTCCGGGGCATCACCGTCCTGGCAACCGACCTGCTCGAATCCCGCCTGGACCTGGCCCGCCAATTCGGCGCCCGCTACACCTTCACTGTCCCTGCCCGGCGGGGCCGGCCGGCGGCGGCAGGGAGCGCGGACCCAGGTGTCGCGCGCCGCGCCTCTCGTCCGCGCTCGCTCGCCGAGTTGGTCCGGCGGGCCACCGCTGGCCGCGGGCTGGACGCTGCCGCCATCGCCGTGCCTTTGGATGCGGCAGTGCGCGAGGCCCAGGCGCTGGTCCGCGGCGGCGGCCAGGTGTTGGTCTTTTCCCACACCCGTCGCGGCCAAGCGGCCAGCGTGGACCTGGCCGTCGTCTGCGTCGATGAGAAGGACCTGCTCGGCAGTTACTCCTCCGATTTCCTGCTCCAGGCCGAAGTGGCGCGCCTTGTCTTTTCCCGCCGGCTCGACGCCCGCCGGCTGGTCACCCACCAATTCCCTCTCGACCAAACCGCCGCTGCCATCGCCCTGGCAGCCCATCCCAGCGCCGATTCGCTCAAAACCGTTGTCAACCAGGAACTGAACTCCGGGACATCGTAGCGGTCCGTTCAGATTCGGTTTGCGCTGCGGCGCCCTTCCTTGTACAAGGCTGGGCGTTATGCGCATCAGAATTGTCGTGCTCGGATTACTGGCAGCGGCCGCCGCCGGTGTCAGTTGCGACGGCCAGCCCTCTGAGACGGCGCCCCCGCTCTCCAAGCCTCCCGCGCCCTCAGCCCAGACCATCGTCCGCCTTCACTGGCTCGGCAAGAAGGCCCTCGAAGCCCAGGCCAACGCGGCCGGCCTGATGACGCTCTGGAAGCTGCCCGAGAGCGCCAAACTCGAGGGCCAGACGCTCGACAAGCTCGCCCGTGCCCTCGCCCATTCGCCAGGCACAAATCGAACCCCGGCCCTCAACCCTCGACTCTCGGCCTCTCTGATCCGGCCTTTGCTCGAGGACCTCCTTTACCGGGAGTCGTATCTGGAAGTCCGCCAGGCCGGCGCACAATCGTGCGAGTTGGCCATGGCCATCCGCCTTGACCCCCAACGCGCCGCCCTCTGGGAGACCAATCTCGGCGCGGCACTCGAGGCCCTGCCCGGCGCCCCTCCCGCTTCCGCCCAGGACGCCCGGCGCACCTGGCAATTGCGCCTCAACCATCAGTCGTCACGCGCCCCGATTCACCTCTCCCTCACTCGAGCCGGCGACTGGACCCTCCTGGGCCTGGCCTCAGACTCAAACCCTGCCCCCCTGTTGGGCGAGTTCGCTGGCCGTATCCGGCGCGACCACGCCCCGTTCCAGGCCTCCGCAACCAATGGTTGGCTCGAAGCCGAATTCAACCCCCGGCCCCTTGCAGCCGCCCTCGCCCTCGACTGGCCCCTGCCCGAGGACCTCGCCCAAGTCTCCTTTTCAGCCGGCGGCGACGGGGCCACCGTCCTGGAACACGCCCGGTTGAACTTCGCCAAACCCCTCGACCTCAAGATCGAGCCGTGGACGCTCCCGGCCCGGCTCATCGTCGGCGAGGTGACCAGTTTCACCGCCGTCCGGGGCTTCGAGCCGTGGCTGGCCTCGCTCAAGGCCTGGAACGGCCTCCACATCGGCAGTCCGCCAAACCAGGCCTATTTCTGGGCGCTCCGGGGCCTGCCGGTGCTGAGCTTCTTTGCCGCCCCCCATCCCGAGGCCGGCAACCAGGTCTCCCGGCTTGCGGACCTGGTGCTGCAGAAATGCAGCCTGTGGTTTGCCACCAACCCCTCTGCGAGCTTCCAGAAGTCCAAAGACTTCAACGGGCTCCAATGGAGAGGGCTTCCCTTTATCTACCCTTTCCTGAAGTCCATCGAGGCCGGGAACAACTCCTTTGTTTTCGCCGGCCTGTTTCCTCCTCCCGGAGACACCAATGCAAGCCGCCCCCTGCCTGCGGACCTGGTCAAGCACCTCGAAAACCAACAGGGCTTGGTCGCCTACAGTTGGGAACTCACCGCCCCGCGGGTCAAAGACTGGACTGTCATCGGCCAGAGCCTCCGCCTGGTGGCGCGAAAAGCCCAATTGCCCCCGCGCTGCGCCGCCCTGGCCTGGTTCACCGCGGCCGGCCCCAAGCTCTGGCCTTCCGTGACAGAGGTAACCCAAACCGGCCACGGCCAGCTCTCTTTTGAGCGTAGGTCCAGCCTCGGCTTGACCGCGGTCGAGTTGCACCTGCTGGCGGACTGGCTCGAATCGCCGGAATTCCCGCATGGGCTCCATACGCTCGTCGCCCCGCCCGGCGAAGCGCCAGTCCCTGCGTCGCTGCCCCCCCCCGCCAAGAATCGCTGATTTCCGGTCCACAGGCCGCTGGGCGGGGCTTCCTCAGGGGTGAATTCCAGTGCCCAAACGGGTTGGCGCCCCCCTCTTTCGGCAGAATCCGAGGACACTGCCAACAACATAAGTCCATTCCCATAAACCACTTATGACTAAAACCAGCCAGCCCCGTTTCTCCATGGGGGCAGGGCAAAAAAAACGTTCAAAAAAAATGCAAAAAACTGTTGACACCCCCCTTGCGCTCTGAGATACTTTGGGCACACACGGTAAAACACAAACTACAAACAGTATGAGAACAAAAGTACTAATCTGTGCTGCGGCTCTCGCCGCGGCCAGCGCATTCACAACGATGGCGCAAAACGTTTACTCGCTAAACGTCGTCGGATACATCAACATTAACCTCGTCGAAGGGTTCAACCTCGTGGCCAACCAGCTCGACTTCGATGGCACGGGTCTGAATAATACGCCTGCCAACGTGCTCTCGACGAACCTCCCTCTCAACAGTGCGGTCTATGGGTGGGCTAACGATAATTGGAACATCGCCCATCTGACCCAACCCAGAGGGGCAACCACACCTAGCTGGAGCATCGTCAGTGGCAGTATGCCCTCCATGAGTCCCGGTCAAGGCGTCTGGCTGTCTATTCCTGCCGGCGGTCTTTCTGGAACGTCCTCGAACGTCACCGTCGTCGGCCAGGTCAATCAGGGGGCGGGTTTAGCCGTCAACACGAACCTGGCTGCGGCAGGTGGCTTCAGCCTCCTTTCCTCGATTGTCCCCATCGCGGGCGGCCTTACAACTGTCATGAACTACGCGGCAGCCATCAATGACGAGGTTTATCAATGGAACCCAGGCACGCCCAACGGCACATGGACCATCAACCACTGGACTCAACCCAGGGGCGCCTCCACACCTAGCTGGAGTCTGGTGTCCGGGCCCAGCGGTTCGCCTGCCGAGCCCACGCTTGCTGTCGGCCAAGGTTTCTGGCTGAGCAGTTCGCCCAGTTCCGTTTGGAGCAATTACTTCATCGTTCAGTAAACCATCAAAAAGACACGCCAAAAAACAAACGACTAACGACTAAACACCACAGGTAAACCCAAGACAATAAACCGAACTATGAAAAGACTAGCATTGACGGGCATTGCGACCCTCGCGTTGGCGCTCGGTGCTTTTGCACAAACCTTTATATTAGACAATACCAGCGACAGTGTTAATGGCGTAGCAGACCTCACCGCTGGCAGTTACTACAGTGGCTCCTACGGCCTCGAACTGTATCAACTCAACCCCGTGCCGACGGGCGCGGCTCTAAGCAGCCTCCTGGCCAGCATCAACGGCACCAGCGCGAGCTTGGGCGCGAACCTGGGCACGGCGGGCCTGGGTGCTATGACAGCCGCCGGGTTTGTCTCGGAGACCACTTTCACCTCCCAGACGATGGCTAACGGGTACATCAGCTTGGGTACGTACAGCATGGCAGATGTTCCCGCAGGCGCCAATGTTGTCCTCGGGCTTGCCGTTTGGAATACATCCGGCGCCCTTAACACGGCCACCCACCTTGGTGTGATTGCCTTTCCGCAGACCACCGTTTCCACCACCACCAGCCCGCCTGGCATACCTGTAGACATAGTTGGGGGGGGCCAGCCAGCAGGCTTCGGTTGGAACAGCGTTGACGGCACTGGTGCGGACTTGGTTATGATCGCCTTAGTTCCCGAGCCCGGCACCCTTGCCCTGGCCGGCCTGGGCGTTGCTGCCCTGTTGATCTTCCGCCGCCGGAAGTAATATAGGTCCTGCAGCCTTTTCTCTTCAAAAAGCCGCCCGCAAGGGCGGCTTTCTTTTTTGCATCTTGTCCTCCGTGGGGCATTGACAATCCCGGCGCAACAGCTAGCATGGATGCAGTTGCGGGACGGCGCGTTCGTCTATCGGTTTAGGACACGGCCCTCTCAAGGCTGAAAGACGGGTTCGATTCCCGTACGCGCTACCACCCCGCAGAATGCCAGATTTACGCGCCAGCTTGCCCCAGGACGCACGAGAACAAGCTGACCTTACCGCTGACACCCCCACGAGAGCAACAAGATGGGCATTTCTTAAAAAACCTTCCCACCGATGCGCAACGCTTCAGTTTCCGCTCCACTGGTAGTCGTATCTGGCCGGCGGATCGAATGCGAACGAGGACTCAACCGGCCCGGGGGCATCGTTCCGATCTTCGAAATACATTTTCGTGCAACTGACATGGCCGTCCGCGAAAGCGAGCATGTCGAGCGCATTCTTGAATCGGAATTGTCGTGGCCGACAGGGTGAGTGCCAGGAATAAGGGGACCAGGCCGGCTCTTCCCCAACCAGAACCGTTCTGGCGGGAGTGCGGATGGAGCTCAGCCTGGATCCGAGCACTCCCGGAAACTCGTCGGGAAACCTGACTCGAACAGGGCCCTGAAAAACGGCATTTCCGGCGTTGAAGAAGTAGCTCGAATAGTTCACGTTTGAACAAGAATGGAGGCTCGCGTTTGCCCAGTGGGCCATACGATCGGGATACATATCATCATGAAATGTATCCGCGGGACAGGCGAAAACCTTGTCCTGTGGCGAAGGGTCGCCTTTCCAACCCACGTAGCGTCCGACCAGTGGCACGTATGCAGTCCACTCAAAAGTTGAAAGTCCCCAATTCGGGTTGTGGGGTTCTTCCCGATTAGGGTCGTCGGGGTTTTTGACAATGGGAAACAGGAGGTCATGGTTGTCGGACGCATACATCATCACCCCCTGGTCGACTTGTTTCACGTTTGCAAGGCAAGAGGCTCGGCGTCCCTTGGCGGCAGCCGCGCCCAGCGCCGGAAAGAGCAGTGCCGCAAGGATTCCGAGGATGGCAGTTACCACCAATAATTCAGCGAGCGTGAACCCTTCAGCTCTGGGCGCATCATTTCTCATTTCCAGTTGGACAGCAAAAAACAGAATTCATCACGCCGACAAACCTAACGACCCGTATGGAGCCGTGACTGCCTTTTGGGTCAGGCGCCGGATTCTGAAACCGTCGTGCGCACGCTCATTGGGCACCGTGATTGGGTGGCTCCATGCTGCATTTGGACGGCTCTGAACATCAACGAACAGTGGTGAATTCCCTTGAATTTGTGATGCGAGAATGTTATGCCAAAGGGGTGCTGCTTCTGTAAGTCGTTGATAATCAAGGTGGCGGAGAGAGGGGGATTCGAACCCCCGATACGGCTTTAGACCGTATAACGGTTTAGCAAACCGTCGCCTTCAGCCACTCGGCCATCTCTCCAACCCGTCAAGAACGAGACTGGCACACCTTACGGCCGGGTCAAGCCCAAAAGGGCTGCCGACCCTGGCGCTGACTGGTGCAAAACAAGACGTTAACCACCGCAGCCCGGGCGCAGATGTCCGGGTGTGAAATCGAAACCACCGGGTGCTCGCCCCCTTGTCCGGAAAACTGAAGCGCCAAACGTCGCACTGGTCCTTCATTCTGGTCCCTGAACACAGGCCGACAGGATAGCCAACTGCTCGGCATCCCGCTCCGGGGTCATATATTTAAGCAGGCTCCCGCGCGGGAACATCGCTTTCTGCCCTGCCTTGATGGGCACCAATGTAATGCTGCCGTCCCCGTTATGGGTATAGCCAAACACCTGCCTCGGTTGCGCGTCCGGAATGCGAATTCGCTTGCTGTCATCAACCGTCAAGGTCTTCATGGCGTTAATCTTCCGCCTTTTCGGACCCGAGTCAAGCCTCTCGACCGCGACGGCGCGCCTGCCGAAGCCGCGGCGCTGTGTCCGGCGTAGCCAAACATTGAAAGTTGAAAGGGTCAACCCGTACATTCCTTCCTTTTTCGACCCCGTTTTCGGCGAACGGACTTTACGGAAGCCTCCCTACGGGATATTATTTGGCGTAAATGCGAACTCTTGAACAAGTTGAATCAGATGTTCGAATGCTTCCGCCGGAAAAGCAGGAGGAACTGCGTGATTGGCTTGAAAACCTGCTGGAGGACCAACTGGAGTTGACGGACGAATTCAAGGCCAAAATCGAACGCGGCGAGGTGGACATTCGTGAAGGACGCTCGCGCGTTCGCAAGCCCTGAATCGCTCCGTGAGCGGCGCAGCAACCCAAATTGCTTCACGCGAATTCGACGGCGATTTTTTGCAGATGCCTCCGGCCGTCCAGGCCAATATTCAGCGGAAGATTGATGCGATGGGCTTGCGGTTCGACACATTTCCACATTATCGGATGTCCGGCTCGGACAGGTTCAGATTGCGTGTTGGCGATTGTCGCGTGATCTACCGGTTCGACCTGGCTCGACGGGAGATTTGTCTGATCGCAATCGGCCATCGCCGGGAGATATACCGCCGCTGACCCAGACCCATGGAGGCGGGAGGCAAAGAATCATGGCACGAAGGATGATAAGGGTTGAACTAGCGCAGAATGATGTCTCCGCGTCGTCTTCATCTGGCCGGGGGACCGCCCCCTGCCGATGGCAACGGTTTTCCACGGTTTTCCACGCCGCCGCCGGACGACCGCGTGGAAATGTCCGCATCGCGGGCGCCACGGGGTGGAAATGTTGACCCTTTGTTGAACCCCGCAAGGGCTAAAACGGCCCTGTTAAACCCCGATTGGCGCCCTCGATCCGGGGCGCTCCCTTCAGGTCGGACCATGCGAGGGGTCAGACCATAGCTTGGGGCGTTTAGGGGCCGCGGTAGAGGTGTCAAGAGCGGACGGCCGTTGCGGATAGGGGGCACGCATTAGCAATCCTGGCCCTATGGCTCCGGTCCTCCAGCCTGCCGGCGCTCCTCAAAAGCTTTGGACGCCAGTTCGATCTCGGTTCAGAAGATCCAGCCCGGCTTCCGCGAACTCCACCACTGCCGCCTCGTGCTCCTGGCGTTGGAAGTCAAACCCTCCGGCCTCGGCCGCACGGCGTAGCGCATCCAGGCGGACGCGGGGCAGGCGGGGTTCGACCCAGGCAAGGTCAAGGTCCTCGCTCAGGCGGTGCCCAACCCTCAGGGCCAGCGCTGAACCGCCGATCAGCACGAAGCCGCCCAGGATGGGCTGGTCTCTAAGAAAACTCCAAACCTGCTCAGTGGCGGGCGGCAGCACGGGCAAACCCCTCCTCGATGTGGCGCAGGGCACGCTCGACCGGCCGCTTGGCGCGTTCGACCTCGCGTGTGCCATCCACTCGGAGAACAGTCCACTCCTGTCGGACGCGTTCTACGCCAAACTCCAGTGTGATATCCAGCAGTTGGGCGAACCGCGGCCGTAGCAATGCAGCGCGGATCCTCGCCGAATCACCCGCGTTCGGATTGGACCAAAGCAGCCCCGGGTGGCCCTGCCAAAATGGCCTTGCGGTCGCGGTCGTCTTCACAAGAAGAGGATACCCAGTCGCGCCTCGTCTGGCAACGGCGCTAAATGCCACAATAAAGACATCTCGGTGTCGTCTTTCTCTCAGCGGGCACGGGATGTGGCCGGGATTGGCCTGAGATAACCCCCAAAAGCGCCCGTCATCCAGCTCCGAGGAACCCCACCGCCATGAAAACCCCCATCGCCAACCGGAAGCGGCGGGGACCGCCTCCCACCTGTGGCAGCGGTTCTCCAAACCGCCACAATTGGTTGACCCTTTGTTGAACCCCGAGAGGCCATTTTTGCCCCTGTTGAACCCCGATCGGCGCCCTCGATCCGGGGCGCTTCGTTGAGGCGGGACCATCGACATCCCCTTTATTTGCCGGCTTTCAGCAGGGGTACACCCCACCTTGCCGGGTGATCCGCCAAGGGGAAGTAACGGTTTAGCAAACCGTCGCCTTGAGCCACTCGGCCATTTCTCCAAGCCATTGGGCGTGGAAGCCCTGTTTCACGGTGCAAGTGTGGCCCCATGGACAAGGGCGCGTTAAGGGCGAAAAAAACCTCACAGCGTCCGTGGCGGCTCACTTGAGCAGGGCGGTGAATCCGGCCTGCTCGAAGTGCTTGTCGCCGGTCAATGCCCCCGTCAGCTCGCGCTCGCGCATGATGACAAACGAGACGCAGTCTGTGAGCGTCCACTGCTTGTCCGCATGCTGATGATAAAGGCCCAGGCCGCGATCGAGAAGGTCCGGTGACATCGGGACAATTTCACAGCCGGCCGGCCCGCGCAGGTGGAGGATGAACTCCCGCACACGTTGGCGACATTCCGAGGCCGCCAGGGCGTCTGCCACCTCCATGAGCACGCAGTCGGACGTGAGCAGTCGCGCCCGGAAGCCTCGAGCGAACGCCAGCACGCGCTCGTGGTGCTGATCGCGCCGGTTCAACCGCGCCACGAAGTAAAATGTGTCCGCGAAGACTGTGTTCACGACCTGGGATGCCCATGAACGTAATGATCCAGATTGGAGGCCAGATCGGGCGGCAAATCTCCGGCCATGCCGTCGAACTCCTTCAGGGCCTCGAATAGCGTCGGCACCTGGTCTTCCACCGGCTCAATGCGCACGACCGTGCCGGACGGCCACGGGATGTCCTTGGGAAGCTGGATTGTCCCCTTTTCGACCACTGCTGTAATGCTCATGGTGCGAAGGTAATTGACAGCGCCGGGCGAGGCAAGCAAATGCCTGTGCCCCGAGCGCAGGCGCTGCCGATGTGTGGCCCGCTCAGTACTGGGCCACTTCCTGCCGTGCGGCCGGATCGCCACGCACCCGCGCGGTTTCCCCTCTGCCAAGTCCACGCTTGCGCCGCAAGAAGGCCCGCCGTAGGCTCAGGCCATGCAAGAGCTGGTGTTTGAAGTGACGCAAGAGGCGGACGGCGGTTATTGCGCGGAATGTCTGACCGAGAACATCTTCACCCAGGGCGATTCCTGGGAGGCCTTGCGCAAGAACGTCCTGGAGGCCGTCAGCGGGCATTTTTTCGATAAGCCGGCAACGCCGCGGCGCATTCGGCTGCACTTGGTGCGCGATGAAATCCTGGCCGGCGCATGAGAATCCCGCGCGACTTGAGCGGCATGGAGCTGGTCAAGGCCCTGTGCCGTGACTGGGACTACCGGGTGGTTCACCAGGAGGGGAGCCACATCATCCTCCAGACGGACACGCCGACCCATCAAAGGCTCTCGATGCCGAGCCACAATCCGCTACGGGTCGGCACCCTCAACGCCATCGCCCTTGCCCCGGCCTGGTTCGTCCGGGCCCGCCAGGAGGACATGGGGCAGGTCCGCCTTCGCCGAGGCTACGGCGGACAAGCGCGGTTCGCCCTGGTAGAGCTATGCGCCCTGCCCATCCCGCGCGACTGGCCCCAGTTCGGCATCGATCTCACCGCCGGCTGGGCGCGCCGAGGCTGGCAGGGCGGCATCGCCCACACGCGACTCCCCGAGGAATCGCCGGGTTAAGGTTTGCAGAACCCGTGGCCCCGTGCGTGCTTTCAAGACCTTCCAATCTCCAAACCAAAACAGGGTGTAGGGCCTCCCGTGCGTGGTTCAACCATACGAACCCTGTGAGGACGCGGATCCGATGCCCGATTACGAAAACGTGCTCACGGATTAAGAATCACCCTCTGGGAGGCTGGTTCGGAGGCGGGCCTTTACCCGGCAGCGGCTTCCTCCCGGCTCGGTCGCCACGGAGCCGGCATCCCTGCCGCGCAACTTTCGGCCGCTTAGCCGACCCCCAGGCCCGACCACGCGCCAGAGGCCCCAGGTTGCGCCAAAATCATCAAAAACCGACAACACTCTCCGCTTGACCCTCTGGTCCTCTTCTGGCAGCATCCGACCGTAATGAGTGAGACCGAAAACCAATTCTCCCTCATCCCGCGCAGCGTCAAGAACCGCCGGCGCGGCAAGAAACCAAATTCCTTTCAGTCACCTTTTACCTAAGAGATTCGTATGACGCGCAGCAGTGTGATTTCCCTGCGGGTTTCCTGGCGCGTTTGGCTGATTGCGTTGTCGGCGTTCGCGTTGCAACCGCCCGTAGGTGCCCGTGGCCCGGATGGCCGGACGCCCTCAGCATGGAATGCGGAGCTGCTGGACGTGAAGTTACACGGCGTCCGGGTTGAGCCGCAAACCATGGAGAATGCTTGGATGGCGATCAGTATTAACTACTTGCTGCCGGCAAACTTCTACATGGCCCAGCCAGCGGGGTCGGATTCGGCGAAGTTTGCATTTAGCAAGGAAATATGCACCGGGAGGGAATTGGTCGAGGCGTTCCTCGCTGTGTACCCCACATACAGCTACACGCAGGACCGCGAAACGGGAGTGGCTTGGGTCCATCCGAAAACGATCAGATATGAGGATATTCTGAGTCAGAAAATCCGAATTAAACGTCCTGCCAGCCAAGTCCCCGCGTTCGATGCGGTTATTTTCCCGCTATGCAGGCTGCTCGGCATAGGGATTGGGTTTCCAGACTCTCCACTGCCAGGGCCAGTGTTCGATTATGCCGTTGACCTGCCGAAGGGTGTTTATTCGGCTAGAGACATCGTCAATTTTTGTTGCATTGCCAATCCAACCAAGGCGTTCAGGTTCTTTGCCGGGTCCATTTTTCCAAGTTCCCGCGGCGGGTTAACGATGCTCCCTGACAATCTGTTTTATAGCAGCCGCTTGGCGCCCCCGCGCGCAGAGGCCGTGAGGTTTTGGGAGATCGAGTTCGGAAAGTCCTTATCCGCGAGCGGGATACCCAGTGACGAGGAGCTTTGCGGGGCGCTGGCTGATCCGAACCCCGGGAAGCGCTGGGCGGCGCGGATTTATCTGGAGGCTGCGTGGCAGCATTACCCTTGGTTCGATGTGATTGGAAAAAGTCACGGCGCCGAGCAGGCGGCCTGGGCCGCATTGGGACTGCAAGCCGCCGGTTTTCGAGGTTCAGACGGACGGTCTTTGGTGCTCTTCAGGACGGTGAAGGGCTTTGCCGATAAGCTGGTTCAAATCAAAGATCCAGGTCTCGCGTTGGTCACGTCTTTGGAACTGAATAGGGAGAAACAGGACACCAGCTATCTGGACGCCATTGTCAGGCGGCACAAGTACACCGAGGCCGAGGTAGCCAGCGTCAAGCCCGATATTTACCGGCTGGCCCATGAATCCAGACCGGTGCTCGACAGACTAAAGAAAATGAGGCTCCATGTTCCGGAATTCTCTCGGAAGGCCCTGCGCGAGCTGGAAGACACGAATTTGCTCACGCTTTTCTCGGTGGAAAAGAAATGAGATCCGGCGGCAGACTTGTTGCACTTCTCGCGGCAGCGAATGCGGCGGCAGGGGCGGTGCTCCCGTCATCCCGCGCAGCGTCAGAAACCGCCGGCGCGACGAAAACTTGAACGAGCGCGGACGCGCCCTGCTGGCGGCCGCCGCCCACGAGGTTTCCACCGCTGTCTCGCAGGGTCTGCAGGGGACAGTGGATGAGGCCCTGATCGAGATTTGCCGGCGCGAGGGTCGCGGCCTTGTCACTCTGGATTTGGATTTCGCCAACCCGCTACGTTTCCGACGCGCCGATTACCCCGGAATTGCGGTGCTGCGCCTGCCCAAAAGAGCCGCTGCGGAGGACCTTCTCCAGACCATCGGGACTTTGGCCAGAGGATTGGAGGCAAACCCGCTGGCCGGCAAGCTATGGATTGTTGAAAGGGGTCGCCTCCACGTTTATCAGGACAGGGGAGAGGACCTATAGTCTGGTATCGGGAGAACTTGCTCCGGGGCGGAATGCGGGACGCCAGCCGAGTGAACCGCAGCGGGAAGCCCTTCCGGCCCATGCGGGCCATCCGGGGATTGGGCGCCACTGAGCGCTGCGTTGCAAGACGCCTGACCGGTGTGCCGAGCCCGTCCATGTGGGCTTTTCGCACAGCCAGGTCTGCGTTACAAGGCCCCTTCCCAAGGGGACCTGGCCAGGGTGCCCGATGGTATTTCCTGCGGAAACAACGGGCTGCATTTTCAAACCGGCGGTTTTGGCGCATGTTTGCGCCGTCGCGCACATTTCTTAAGACTTCCCTTGAGCCGCTGAAACGAAGGGGGTAAAGTCGGCGCCTGACAACCTATGAACATTGGGACACGAAATTATGCTCGCCCATTACCTTGACGTTGCGATGGAAATGGCCAAATACGAGATCGTCCAAGACGACGCTACATACTGGGGCGAGATCCCCGGGCTCCAGGGAGTCTGGGCCAGGCAGCAGACGCTGGCTGGGTGCCAGCGGGAACTGCGCGAGGCCCTGAGCGACTGGGTCGCGCTTCGGCTTAGGCTCGGGCTGGATATACCCGAACTCGCACAGATGAACCTCAACCAAATCGGAACCGTTACTCATCCCCGGTTTCGCGCCGCAGATTCATCCAGCGCCTGCAGGAGCTTGGGTTTGAAGGGCCTTTTGCCGGCGGCAAACACCCCCAGATGAAACGTGGGAACCTTACACTCATCATTCCCAACGAGCATGAAGGAGAAATCGGCCCCGGGTTTCTCGCTCGTTTGCTGAGGCAAGCGGGGGTTTCACGCGAGGAGTGGGTGGGTGAAAAGTGACTTGGTCTCCGTGCTTTTCAAAACCTCGGCGGGCGCACATGTCCGGGTGCGAAATTAAAACCACCGGGTGCTCGCCCCGGAGAATTGAGGCGCCAAACGTCGCCGACCGGGACGCACCGAACGACCCGCCCTCAGTACCTTGCATTTTCGCGGCGGAAACAAGCAGCAGTGGGCCGCCCAACTCGACATGGCTCGGCACCTTCGCTGCCCTGCGCACGTGAGGCGTGATTCTCGGCCTTCGCCAGCATCTTCTGAACTCGCGGCTGCGCGGCCTGATGTGCCGGCCGCCCGGGCGAAGACCAAAATGAACCAAGCTATGGTCGAACCCCTTTTCTTTTCAGTTGGAAATCACCACCGGCGAACCCGGTAATAGCGTTGCGCGCCCGCCGCCGTGCCATCGCTCAAGACCTGAACGCTGCCGTTGCCGGCGGTCAATGGCAGCGCCGTCCAGGCGGCATCTGCCAGCGAGTTCCTATATTCCAGCCGGTAAACCCGGCCGCTTTGAGTAGGCACCGAACAGGTGAAAACACCGCCGCTCCAGCCAATGTCCCGCGGCTGGAGCTCGGGCAGCGGCGGGCCGTTCCCGAAGAGCGCCAGGTCGTGGTCGGAACCGGCCGCAATGGCTGTGGGGTTCACAAGGCCGACGGGCACCACCGGTGGAAAGAAACTGACCCCGTTGTAGTACTCCCCCCAAACGACGACAGTGCCGTCTGCTGCCAGCGCAATGCTGTGATAATCCCCGGCGCCGATGGCGACGGCGTTCGTGAGCCCGGCCGGGACGCTGGTCTGGCCGTTGGCATTGTTACCCCAGGCGACGATGGTGCCGTCGGCCTGGAGCACCAGGTTGTGGAGTCCGCCGGCGGCGATGGCGATGACATTGCTCAGCCCGGCGGGGATACTGGTTCCCACGGCGGCCACAGTCCCGTCGTCCAGCAGCACCAGGTTGGCGTAATCGCCGGCGGCAATGGCCACTATGTTGCTCAGACCAGCAGGGACAGTTGTGAGGGAGCCCCAGGAGAGGGCGGTGCCATCGGCCTCCAACACCAGGCACTGGTAGCCGCCAGCGGCGATGGCCACGACGTTGCTCAGGCCCGCCGGCACGTTGGTCTGGCCGTAAGAATTGTCCCCCCAGACAGCCACGGTTCCGTCCGCCCGCAAGGCCATGACGTGATCCCCGCTGCGGGATGAGATGGCGACGACGTTGGAGAGGTTCGCCGGGACGTTGGTCTGGCCGTTGTCGTTGTCGCCCCAGGCGACCACTGTGCCGTCCGCCTTGATGGCCACGCTGTGGCGCCAGCCCCCGGCAATGGCTATCACGTTGGTCAAATTAAGCGGCACGTTGGTCTGGCCGTATGAATCGTCACCCCAGGCCGCCACTTCAGACAGCGTGAGCGCCGCGTTGGTGCTGAGGACCGTACCCACTTGGCTCGTCACCACCACGCTGTAGGTCCCGGCATCCGGCCCCTGAACGTTGGTGACCAGCAGTGAGGCGTTGGTTGCGCCGGGGATGCTTTGGGCGTTGAACTGCCATTGATACGCCAGCGGCGGCGTGCCGGTGGCGGCCACGGAAAACGCCGCCGTCAGGCCGGGCGCTACCGAGAGGCTGGCGGGCTGGGCGGTGATGAAGGGAGCCGCCGCCCCGGGCGTGTAGCTGACCTGGTCGAGCCAACCGGCGTCCTGGCCCGCGCTCCCGCTTGCATCCTTGGAATACGTCCACTCGACGACCTGTGTCCCCGAGCCGAGATAGATTGTCTGTGGCTGCCAGTCAACTGCGCCGGAGATGACCGCCTGGGTGGAACTGTTGGCAGTTAGGCAAAGAAGGTCGTGGTTTGTCAGCGAGGACACCTGCCACCAAAAGCTCAACACCCCAGGGCCGGTGAGGGTGGTCTGGAGGGTGGAAGTTTGATCATTGGTGATGGCGCCGCTTTGCGCCGCGGCCAGGCCGTCATGGGTCACCGCTGTTTCGACGAACCAAGGGGCATCCCCGCTGGTGGTCCAATCCACATTGGTTGTGCCCAAGGCCCGGTCAAAATCATCGGTCGTCAACACCGTGATTGTGAATGAGCAATCCATGACATTGGTGCCGTAAAGGGCAGTGACGCCCACGGTATCATCTCCGGCGGGAAAAGCAGAGCCGGGCGGCGGCGAGTTGCTCACGCTCGCTCCTGGCGTGGCGAAAGGTGCGGGATAATCGACCACGGCCGAACCCTGGCCAACCGGAGCCACTATCACCATGTTCGATGGGCAATACAAAAACGGGCAGGCGACCGGAGGTGTGGAGGGATCGAACTCGAAAGCACCCATATCCACGACGGCCTGGTCACCAGGGCGCCCCGCCACGACGCGCGGCCCCCCGTCAAAATCCGTCGTCGGCAAGAGCACCGCGCCGTTTGTGCCGGCGTCGATGCATGGCGAACCCACGAGTAAATGGAAGTCACCGCTAGGCTGGCAGGCGAAGAAAGGATTAGCGGAAATATTGCCGTCGATTCCGGTCAGGTTCGTGACCCCCGAGTAGGCCGCGCCGCCGGGAGAGTAGATATCATTAAACTGAATCGCAGGGAGAGCCGAGCCGCCAACAAGAAGAACTGCAGGCTCGCCGACCACGACATTATTAATGACCTGCGCGCCTTCTACAAAGGCGGCTGACGCGACACCCCAGATGCCCGCCCCTCGATTGCCAACGATCGTATTGTTGACCAACCAAGGGCCGGCCTGGCCCTCCTGAGATAGCCATGCGACCCCATTCCCCTCGTTCTGGACGATCAAGTTTTGAACGACGCTGGCACTCCAACCCAGCGCCACTCCATCCCCATGGTTCCGCCGAACGAGATTGTTTAGTATGGTTAGAGTACCCCCTCCCGATGAGTCAACTCCCCCTCCATTATCTTCCAAAGAGTTTCCCTCCACGAGGGGGCTCAGGAGGGCGTTGTCAGGAGAGTACACTTGGATGGCAACCCCGGAGCAGCCCTTGATGGCGTTGCCACGGATGATCGGCCAAGGAGGTAGAGTGACCCAGGCCACGCCGCTATAGATTCCCGTGCCGCAATTGACGATGACATTTGAGGTAATCGTCGGTGAGGCGCCGGAAACCCAAACGCCCACCGAGGCATTGGTGATCGTGAAACCGGACAGGACCGCGTTTGATGTTTCCCCGGAAGCGAAGGTGACTGCCGACGATCCTGAGGGAGGGTTGATCGCCGTGACCACGGGTCCTTCAGCACTGACCACCACGGCACGCTTGCCCTTGAAATCAATGGACTCGTTATAAGAACCTGGAGAAACCAGCACAGTGTCCACCGTCAGGACACTGGCATTGTCGATGCCCGCCTGAATCGTGGCAAAATCTGCCGGAATGCGTATGGTTTTGGGCGCCGGAGCCGGTGGCGCGAGCTCTGAGCAGTAGCGCACCTCGCCCGTCATTTGCGGCGCGGTACACTCGCATACATCCGTAAACGTCATCCAGAGACGATCCACCTGTCCGCTGCCGTCGGCGCCCAGCTCCAGGATTTGGAAGCTGCCGCACTCCCTATTGCACGGGCCAACGTCGCCAACGATATCAATGCCAGGGGCACTCCCATTAAAAGGCCACCGCGTCGCGTTGGTATAGGTCCCTACGGTCAGGTCCGATCCGTCCGCACCAGCAAAAGTGAACGAGAAGCCGAATACGCCTACCGTGATTATCGATGGCGGACCCGAAAGCGAAATGTCCTCAACGTTTGTCGTGACGTGGATTTGCGCCTCGTACCCGCTATAGCCGTTGGGGGGCTGGCAGACAAATAAAACAAGGTTGGACTGAGCGTCTGCGAACGCACTTGCGAACAGCAAGCCGCTTGCAACGAAGGTAAAACGTGAAAACATAGCCCGTTTTGTTGGGATTGATGGAGCCACAAGACTGGCAGGAAATTGCTCTTTTGCCGCGCCGCCGGGTATTAACGCTAAGCGAGCGAAGGAGAATTGGTTTTCGTTCCCACTCATTATGAGCGTATGCTGTCAGAGGATTAGCAGAGGGTCAACAGGACAGTCTTGCCGGTCTTGTGGTGGTTTCGGCGCAACACGGGGGGCACTGACAAGAAGCGCCCTGAGGGGCGCAGCCCGAGAAACTTTCATGTGCATTTTTGATGAAAAGGATTAGATTGGCGGTGATGAAACGGGCAGATCGCGTATGAAAAACCCACTTGCAGGTATTCATGGGGTCCGGATTCACAGCTCGAGGCGCCGCTTTCTCCGCCAACTCAGCTTCGGGACCGCGTTGTTCACTGCGCCGGGTGTCTTTGCCGAAGAACTGGCCCGAAGAACGCCTTGGGTGGGGGAGGGTCCCTTCTATCCTCCGAGGCTGCCCCTGGACACGGACAATGACTTGATCATCATCAACGACTCGATCACCCCCGCCGTTGGGCGAATCGCGCACATCAGCGGGCGAGTGCTGGACACCCGGGGCGACCCCATTCGGAACGCGACCATTGAGCTTTGGGAGGCGGACAGCCTGGGGGTTTACCTCGCAGACCAACCGAACCGAAGCCGGTTCGACTCTCATTTCCAGGGCTTCGGCCGTTTCTTGACCGGATCGACCGGTGATTATTACTTCCGCACGATAAGGCCGGTGCCCTATGCCGGCCGCCCTGCTGCTCACGTCCATTTTAAGGTCAAGATGAAGGGCCGGGAGCCCTACACGACACAACTCTTCGTCAAGGGTGAGCCCGGCAACCAGCAGGACCGCATCTGGAGGGGCATAGGCGACCCGGAAACTCGAGGTTTGGTCACCGTGGATTTCGCCCCGATCAAGGAGTCGCGCATAGGAGAGCTGGCTGCCCGTTTCGACATTGTGCTGGGGGCGACCCCGGAGGCTTGAGCTGTTGAGACACCTTCCCACAGAGTTTATCAAGCCCCTTTGCGGCCGGCGCACAACGGGGCCACGGGTATTTCGTCTGACTTGGCCGCGGCCGTCCCGGAGCGCTTGCGCTCTGACCGGCAAGTTCAGGCTGCCTGATCGTTACGCTCGCACGCGCCCCACGCCCAGTTCCCCCTGGAACCCATGCTGCCGCAACGCTTCAAAGAGCACCACGGCCACGCAATTGGACAAGTTGAGCGAGCGGGCCTGGGCATTGAACATCGGAATCCGCAGCCACCGCTGGCGGTTGGCTTCCGGCAGGCCCTTTGGCAAGCCGGCCGTTTCCCGGCCAAAGACCAGGTAATCGTCCGGGCCAAAGCGGGCCTCGGTGAAACGCAGTGGACCCCCGGATTCCACGAACCAGAGCTGCGCCCCGGGGGCAAGCGCGCCCTGGAATGCCGCCCAGTTGGGCCAGCGCCGCCACTGGACCTGCTGCCAATAATCCATCGCCGCCCGCTTGAGTTGCGCGTCATCGAGCCTGAATCCGAAGGGCTCGATCAGATGCAAGCCGGTGTTGGTGGCGGCGCACAGCCGCGCGACGTTTCCCGTGTTCGGCGGTATCTCGGGCTCAACCAGGACGATGTTCATAGTGGACCTTCCATAGGGCCAGGCCGTGGGCGGGGGCAGTCATGCCCGCGGCCCGCCGGTCCTTTGACGCCAGCATCCGCTTGATTGCTGCCGGCGGGAATTTCCCCAGGCCCACTTGGACCAGTGTGCCCACCAGGGTCCGGCACATCTTGTAGAGAAAAGCGTCCCCCACAATCCTGAACGTCAGGAGCCGCCCGCTCCGCTTGAGGTCGCAACGACTCAAGGTGCGGACGGTTGACTGCCTGGGGTGGCCGGAGTTGGCCGTGAACGATTGGAAATCGTGGCGTCCGACAAAGAACAGCGCCCCCTGGCGCATCGCGCGCAGGTCAAGGGGGCGCGTCACATGCCAGGCGGTGTGCCGAATCAACGGGTTCATCCCCGGGTAATTCCAGACGAAATAGCGGTACTCCTTGCCGGTGGCCTCAAAACGGGCGTGGAAGTCCGCCCGAACGCGCGCCGCCGCCAGCACCCGAATGTCGGCCGGCAGCCAGGCATTAAGGGCCAGCGCCAGCTTGCGAGTTGGCATCCTCATTTCCGCCGCCGGGACCTCCAAGTGCGCCACCATGCCCAGCGCATGCACCCCGGCGTCCGTGCGGCTGGAACTGTGGAGGCGCGGCCGGCTCGGGAAGAGCCTCGCCAGGGCCGCCTCGAGCTTCTCCTGCACGCCGGTCCCGACCTTCTGCACCTGCCAACCCTCGTAAGCGGTGCCGTCGTAGGCGATTGTCAGCTTGATCTTGATCAGGTCCATGTTCCCCGTCAGCCCTGGGGCATGACGTCGGGCGCTATGCTATCCAGATAACTCTGCAGCAGAATTGCCGCCGCCATCTTGTCCACCTTCTGCTTGCGCCTCTGCCGGCGCACGCCGCCCTGGATTAACAGACGGTTGGCCTGGACCGAGGTCAGCCGTTCATCCCAGGTCCGTATCGGCGCCGCGATGGCCGCTCGCAGGGCCGTTACGAATTCCCGGACCTTTGCGGCCGCCGGACCGTAGCTGCCGTCCATGTTGCGCGGCATCCCGACCAGGACCAAACCCACCTCCTTTTCCTGCACCAACTCCTTGAGTCGCGCCAAGCAGCGGGCCGGCGGCTCCGCCGGCACATACTCCAGCGGCTGGGCGATCACCTTGAGCTCATCGCTGAGGGCAATCCCCATCCGCTTGCTCCCGTGGTCAATGGCCAAAACTCTCATCCAGCCCCTCAAGTCTTCGGCAATTCGCCCGATGAGTCAAGGGTGGTTATGGACCGGGCGGGACAGCATTTGTCCTTTTTATGGACGAGAGCAGGGGCGGGAGTTGACCCCGGGGCAGGGGATTGAACGCGGAATCGGCCCAAGGACGGCCTGATCCCGGACTGGGCGAGTATGGCACGTGGTTTGCGGATAGGCGCAGGAAGGGTTCAGAAACGAATCATGGATTTGAGATTGTATAACCGGACCGGAAGGAAGCGAGACCATTTGGTGTCCATCGATTTGGGCGGGCGGACAACCAAAGCGGTGCAGTTGCAGCGCAATGGCCAGGGCCTCGTGCTGTCGGGCTATGCCTTGCTGGATGCGCCGATTTATCAGAAGAGCCTCTCCCCGGACCTCCTGGCCGAGCATTTGAAAAACGTCACTCACATGCTGGACGCCGACACCCGCTCGGTCGTCCTGGCCGTCGGCGTGAGCGACTCGGTGGTGCGCCACGCTGATATCCCGGGCATGCCGCTGGCCGACATGCGGCAGGTGCTCAAGAACAACAGCAAGAACTACCTCCAGCAGGATTTGCCCGGCCACGTCTTCGACTGCTGCTTCACCGCCTCGGCCTCCAACCGCCTGTCCCAGGAAAAAGCCAAACTCGGCGTGGCCGGCGGCAAACACCGCGTGCTGGTGGCCGGCGCCAGACAACAACTGGTCGAGGACATCCAGGCCGCCGTCAGGACTGCCGGGCTTGTTGCCGATGGAATCGTGCCCGGATTGGTTGGCCCGGTCAACGCCTTCGAAATGGCCATGCCCGAGGTTTTCTCCGGCGAAGTCGTGGCCCTGGTGGACATCGGGTTCAAGAACACAACCATCTGCCTCTTGCAGCAAGGGGAGTTGGTCATGAGCCGCGTCGTCGCTATCGGCGGGGACAAGCTGAGCGCCGGTCTGGCCGAGGCCCTGACCATCAGCTATGCCGAGGCCGACGGCATCAAAGTGGGCATGCCGACCGAAGTCCAGGCGGTCCTGGAGTCGCTCCTTGTGCCCTTGGGCCGGGAACTGCGGGCCTCCATCGACTTTTTCGAACATCAACAGGACAAGCCGGTCGCCCGGGTATTCTTCACCGGCGCTTCTGCCCGCTCCGGATTCATCGTCCGCACCCTTCAGACGGACCTCCTGGTCGAGTGCAAGCTCTGGAACCCGCTGGCCTTTCTCCGGCCGGTCTTGCCGCCCCAACTGGCCGCCGACCTGGACAATACAGCGCCGCAGTTGGCTGTAGCTGTCGGCGCCGCCATCCCTTCCTTGTTGTAGCTTATGCCTATACGCCTCAATCTGCTGGCCGAAGCCCAAGCCCTCGAAGAGTTGCGCCGGCGCGACCCCGTCAAGCGCGCCATCTGGGGCGGGGCCTGCCTGGTGTTGCTTGTCCTGGCCTGGGCCGCCTCGCTCCGATTCGGAGCTATGCTAGCCAGGATGGACCTCAGCCGGATGGAGGCCCGCCTGGCCTCCCACACCAACGCCTTCCGCCTGGCGCTCGACAATCAAAAAGAACTGTCCGACGCCAACCAGAAGCTCAAGTCCCTGCGCCAGTTCTCCACCAACCGCTTCCTCCAGGGCAGCCTCTTGAACGCCTTGCAGCAGGCCACGCTGCCGGATGTCCAGCTCACCCGGTTCCGCTCCGAGCAGAACTACGTTATGACGGAGGAAATCAAGCCGGGGTCTGACCCGGAGAACCGCCCGACCCCAAAGCGGCCCGCCACGGCCACCGAGAAGATCCTCCTGACCGTCGAAGCCCGGGACACCACCAGTCCCAATCCCGGCGACCAGGTCAGTCAATTCAAGAAAGCCATTATGGATTGCCCCTATTTCCAAGACGCCCTGGGCAAAACCAACGAGCCCCGCCTCGTGAACCTCTCTCCCCCAAGGACCATGCCCGACGGCAAGCCCTTTGTCACCTTTGCCCTCGAATGCCGTTTTCCTGACCGGACCCGATGAACAAGCTCTCCAAAGAAAAGCGCAACCAGCTCATTCTGATTACCGGCCTCACGGTCCTGGTCTTGGCAGTCCTGTGGGCGACCCTCATCGCCCCCGCCAGGCAACACCTCCGTGAAATTGCCGGCCGCAGGGCCGCTCTGGCGCACAAACTCGACCAAATGAGCCAAACCATCAAAACCACCGACCGCGTGGTCGCAGAGCTGGCCGCCGACCGCGCGATGCTGGCACAACTCGAGGCACAGATGGGCTCCGGCGACCTCTATTCCTGGGCCATCAACGCCCTCCGTCAATTTAAGGTCTCCTACCGCGTCGATATCCCGCAGTTCAGCCAAATTGACGGACCGCGCAGCATGCCCATGCTCCCGCAATTCCCCTACAAACAAGCGGCTCTGACTATCGGCGGCAGCGGCTTTTTCTACGACTTCGGCCGATTCCTCGCCGACTTCGAAAACCAGTTTCCCTACGTTCGAATCCTCAACCTGAGCCTCGAACCGATCCCATCGCTGGTGCCCGTGGACCAGGAAAAACTTGCCTTCAAGATGGACGTTGTGTTCCTGGTCAAACCCGGCGATGCCTGAGCCGCATGCACGCATCCAAATGGAACTCGCACTTAACGGAGGACGCTCATGAATAGACCGGGTCCAACCCGGCGGGGCGCAGACCTGTTTCTATTGGCCCCGCTGCTGCTGTCGCTTTGTGCGGCCCTGGCCGCCCCGGCTGCCCCGGCTGCCGGCTCCCCGGCCCCGGCTCCTGGCGTCTCCACCAATGCCAGCCCCGCCGCGGCATTGGCCGCGCCAGTGCCCCAATCCGTCTTCATCGTTCCCACCAGCCCAAAGCAGGGCCGCAACCCTTTCTTCCCACGCTCGACATTTAACACCCCGGCCGCTCAACCGAAGCCCGAGGTGGTCGATACCTCACAGGTGGTGCTCAATGGACTCACCAGTCCCCCGCGCGCCACAGCCATGATCAACGGACGCACCTTCGAAACGGGCGAGAGCGGCGAAATCAGGCTCCGCAATGGCGCCAGGGTCCTGGTCCGGTGCTTGGAAATCAGAGCCGACGCCGTGGTCGCCGTCATCGGCGCCCAACGCTGTGAATTGCGCCTTCGCCACACCTTCTAGGCCTTGAGCGGATCGGAACCAGCCAAAGAGCGCACGAAGGGCACAGGCCGAGGTTCTGCGTCGGTGAAATCTGTGGCATCTGCGGAATCTGCGGCTCCAGAAGACCTTGGCTTGAGCCTTCGCCGGCCGGGGGCCGGCTACGGCTGGCAGGCCGTCCTGCTTGTCCCACAGATGGACATCGCTCTTGAGCAATGGCCATGGCGGCGGCTCGAAAGCCATGAGAATGACGGCGGGTCGCTGTTGGCACGGTGCTTGCTCGTTGCCGTGACATGGCCGCGCTGGGTGTGGCCCGTCAACCAGCATGAATGTTGTCACATGAAAGTGCCAGTCACAATTCTCACCATGGTCGGGCTGGCGATCTGCGCTCCGGCCGGCCCGGCCCAGACGAATCTCCCGGCAGCCGAGGTTTCGGCCTCCGGCCCCGCATTGGCGGCCACCAACGGCCCCGCGTTGGCGGCCACCAACGGTCCAGCACTGGCGGCCACTAACGGCCCGGCCCAGCGCGGGATGGTCATTCCCCTGATCATAATGGACGAAGTGCCTTTGACCGACGCTATCGGGAATCTGGCCCGGCAGGCCGGCCTGAACTACTTGATGGACCCGAAGGTGGGCTACGGCCAACCTGGCGCCGACGGCAAGCTTGCGCCGCAGCCCAGCGTCACGCTCCGCTGGGAGAACATCACTGCCGAACAGGCGCTCTGCGCCTTGCTCAACAACCACAACCTGCAACTGGTCGAGGATGCCAAGAGCCGAATCGCGCGCATTACTACGAAGGACCCGGCCGCCCTGCCTCCGCTGATGACTCAGATCGTTCAACTGCACTACGCCAACCCCACGAACATCCTGGTCAACCTGAAGGCCGCCTTGACCGACAATCGCGCCCGTGTCCTGCCGGACGTCCGCACCAGCCAGTTGGTCGTCATTGCCACCGAGACGGACTTTGAAGCAGTGAACCGCCTCATCGAGCGCCTGGATATGCCGATCAGACAGGTGCTCATCGAGGCGAAGTTGCTGGAAACCTCGGTCAACCCCACAACGACCAAAGGTGTCGATTGGACGGGCACACTCCAGGGCCAGAACGTGTACTTCGGCAACGGCGCGATGACCGGCACCAGCACCACGACCTCGCCCGGCGCCTCCTCCACTACGACCCTGCCCGGCGGCCGCACGATTGCCTCCAGCCCGGTCTCCAGCACCAGCACAATCCTGAATTCCGCGCTGGGCACTGGCGGCCTTGGCTGGAACACTGCCGGCGGTTTCTCCCCCGCTACCGGGTTCCTCAACGCCGACGGCGTCCACGCCGTACTCTCGTTCCTGAACACCTATACCGAGACCAAAATCCTCTCCTGCCCCCGGACGGTTACCCTGGACAATGAACTCGCCCACATCGAGGTCGGCACCCTGTTCCCTATCGTCAACACCACCGCCGGCACCGCCAATACGACCGGCGGCTCCCAAATCACCTACTCAAACCTGACGGTTCGCCTGGACGTCACACCCCGAATCTCCGCCAACAATCTGGTGCAGCTCAAGGTCGCTCCGCGGATCTTTAGGTTGGGCAACACCGTCACGAGCACCGTCGGCAACGCCCTCAACACCGTCTATGAATTCAACGCGCGGGAGCTCAACTCGACGGTCATGATCCCCAGCGGCAACACCCTCGTCATGGGCGGCCTCGTCGAAGACGACATCCAAAATGGCAATACCAAAGTGCCCATCCTCGGGGACATCCCCGGCCTGGGAATCCTGTTCCGCAGCGACACCAAGTCGCGCACTAAATCCAATCTCATCATCTTTCTCACTCCGACTATCATCAACGAAGAGGATTTTCAGGTGACTAAGAGCCGCTATCTCAAAACGCCCGTCCCCGCCCAAGACACTCTCGAGCCAGACTGGTCCGCCTGGAACAGTGGCCAACCCAAAAACTGGAGCAACTCCAAGAAAGAACCCGCGACGCCCTCATTCGATGAAAACACTCTGCCCCCACCGAGTCCCCAGGCCCCAGCGACCGTGAACTGAACTCAAATCCGAACCTCATGAATATGAAAGCCATTGTTGTCCCGCTTTGTCTCCTGCTCTCCGGCCCGCTCATGGCCAACCCGGTCTTGAAGACGATCGCAGGCGGCCCTTCCCAGCTCGACCCGCGCTACTACGGCTACGTCGATGGCGTCACCGCCACTGTGGCGCAGTTCGATTTCCCCTGCGGCCTGGCTCTGGACCCCTCGGGCACGTCTCTGTTCATCGCCGACTGCACCAATAACGCCCTCCGGGTCATCTCCAGCCTCGACGACGCCACTGCCAGCATCACTTCCACCTTTGCCAGCCTCACCAACGGCATCAACCGCCCGGTGGCAGTGGCGGTGGACGGCGCGACCAATGTGTACGTCTTGAACCGCGGCAATGGCACAGACGGCACCGTGCTTCAATTCAACGGCTCGTATTACGGCGCCTACGGCTTTGCCTTCCTCGTGGCCACGAATGCCTCCGGGCTGGCCAATGCAACGGCCCTGGCGCTGGACGCTCTTACCAACCTCTACGTCACGCTGAACGGCAACACGGTCCTGCGCATCACTCCCGCCGGCGTTTCCAGCGTGGTGGCCGTCATCCCCAACCCCGGGGTTTCTCTCCAGGGCGTCACTGTTCTAAACAACGGCTTGCTAGCCTTGACCGACGCCGGCAATAACGGCATCTGGATGCTCAATCCAGCCACCGGCATCGCCTCCAAGTTCACGGGCTTCCACGGCGCAGGCGACATCATTGGCCCGCCCAGCATCGCCGCCTTCAACGGCCCGGCCATGATCGCCCAGGCGGCCGGCAATCAGTTGGTCGTAGCCGACCGCAACAACCACAAAGTCAAAACCGTCGATTCCCTGGGCCAGGTGACCCGTCTCTACGGTGTGAGCTCCAACTACTGGGTCGAGGGCAGCGCCAGCGCGGGCATTCTCCCGGGCTGGGAGGACGGCACGGTTTGTTCCGTGGACACGCTTGGCTGCCCCGAGGCCCGCGAGCCTCTGGGAGTGGCTGTTGCCCCCGACGGCTCAGTCTATACGACGGAGGTCTATTACCACATCGTCCGGCACACGACTGTTACCGGTTTCGCCGGGCCGTTGCCGGGCAGCTTGCCCCTGTTCAACGGCCTGACCGGCATTGCCTTCGACCCCTCCTTCAGCCGCATATTCATCGCCGATACCGGCAATGACGCGGTCCAGGTTCTGGACCTCGGCCTCAATCAGACGACCGTCTTTTTGCAGGCCGCCCAGGGCCTCGCCCAGCCGGTGGACGTGATCGTGGATGCCGCTGACAACCTTTATGTGCTCAACCAGGGCAGCCGCGGCAGCGGCTCCATCCTCCAGTTCGATCCATTTGGAAATCTGGTCGCTACCAACGCGTCCGGCCTGGCTACGCCCACGGCCTTCACCATGGATAGTTCGGGCAATCTCTATGTGGCCTGCCAGGGCGGCGCCATTCAACGGTTCGGCGCCGGCAAGGCCAAGACCGTCGCTACGATCACCGGCGGCGCGGGGGTGCAACTCCAAGGCATTGCGTTGTTCGATGACGGCACCATCGCCGCGAGCGATGCCGCAAACGATGTCGTGTGGCAAGTGGACCCAGCGACCGGTACCCCCAGCCTCCTGACCGGAGCCGTTGGCGTGCCGGGCAGCACTTTGGGCGGCGTCGCTTTCGCCAGGCTCAACCAACCCAAGCGGTTGGCTCGAGCCCTTGGCGACCTGCTGGTCGTTGCGGATGGCGGCAACAACCGCCTGGTCGTTGTCGATCGCTCGGGCTCCGTTACCAACGCCCTGGTTTCCACCAACTCGACGGTTTGGTATGGCCGGGCGGGCGACCCCCATGGGCCGGGCGACTCGCTCTTTATCCCAATGCTCTCGCCGGTTGGCCTCGCTGTCGGCAATAACGGCGGGGTCTTTGACACGGAACCCGGCAGTGACGTGTTGCGCGAGGTCCTGGCGACAGGGTTGGCCAATCCGGGCCTGGGCGGCGGCGGCACCGGCACCAACGCGGCCATCCTGCCGCCCCTAATCGATCCCGACTCAGACTCCGGCTACTATCCCATGGGCCGGCTCATCACTGTCTCGAGCCTCAGCTCGAATGTCTTTTACACCACGGATGGCAGCGAGCCGACCACGAACAGCACCCAGGTGGCCATGAACGGCAACACCGGCGTCATCCGCTGGTTCAACCTGACCAATGATGTGAGCGGGTTGCGAGTCGTGGCCATCGTCGGCACCAACTCCAGCACGACTGTCAGCGGCCAGTCCCCGGCCGCCAACACCATTGGCTTTCCGATCCCCTCTCCGCGCGGCTTCGTGCCCGCCGGGATCGGCTCGACGATTGTCCTGCCGTTGGTCGTCAACCTGCAGCCGGGCGTCCAGGTCGAGTCATACCAGTTCCGGACCGAAATCTCGCCCAACGACTCGGCTTCTCCGCCTATTGCCAGCGGGTTCAAAACGCTGCCCGTCAGCGGAAATGATTTCCTGCCCCTGGTGACCGCCGCCCAAGGCAACGTTACCCTCAGCCTGCCGGCCCAGCCCTATGTCAGCGGTTCCACCAGCGGCCTGGCCATCTCAACCGCCGGCAATGGCAGCTTCCTCTTCCAACGGTTTGCCGTCGTGGCCATGCTGGCCGTGAACATCCCCTCTTCAGCCAATGCCGGCAACTCCTATACCCTGAGCGTGACCAATCCCAGCGCCACCTCCGACGGCCTGAGTGCCGGTGTCGCGCTGACCCCGATGCCGCCCGTCACCATCCTGGTCACCAACCTGTCTTACACGGTCGGCAATTCCGCCTCCCCTGCCGGCGGTTGGTACAACGCGGGTGAATTCGGCGACACCAACCTCGACAACGCCGACGTCAATAACGCCTTTTCCGCCGCCGCGGGCCTGCGTGTCCCTTATGCCTCCTCGGATGTCTTCAACGCCATGGACGCCTACCCGCCCGATGCCAATGGGTTCGTCGGGGGCGACGGCCAAATCCGGTTTCTCGACTGGCAGGTCATCCTGCAGCGGTCATTGCGTCTGGATACGAATAATTGGGATCGCGCCTGGTCGCCGGGCGGCGTGCTTACCAATTTCACCGTCTCGCTCGAGCCCGAGCCTCAGCTCAGGGTTCCACGGCCCAGGGTGATTGCGCCCTGGTACCGTCAGGCGCTCCTCGGCGCTGTCTCCATCGGGCAAGCCGTCCCGGGGGCCTCTGTCGCGGTGCCCGTGTACGTGGAAGTGACCGATGGCGCCACGCTGTCCGGGCTGCAATTCCGCGCCCTGGTCGCCTCGCCCAACGGCGCCCCACCGCCAACCCAGGCCCCGCAGTTCACCCCGGATGCCTCGGTCTCCGCTCCTTCGCTCCAACTGAGCTTTGAGCCGGGTGAGATGGCCTTCGGCTGGTCGCTAGGGAGCTTTAACCTCCTGCCGCTAACCAGCAACTACCTCGGCCTCCTGACCTTCACCATCCCGCCCACCGCCCTGCCAGGCCAGGTCTATTCCCTCAGTTTCGCCAATGTGGATGGGTCTCCTGACCTCCAAACTCAGTACGACCTTGAAACCCGCTCCGCCTCGGTGACGGTCGGCGGCCCCGCCGTTCCCGCCTCAATATGCTCCGATGACTGGAAACTGCATTTCTTCGGCAGCCTCACCGATCCGCGCGCCGCCGACACAGCGGACCCTGACGGCGATGGCGTGCCCAACTGGATGGAGTTTCTGGCCGGCACCAGTCCGATCGATCCCACTTCGAAGCTCCAGTTCACCTCCGCCGAAACATGCGTCGTCGAAGGCCAGGCCCAAGCGGTCGTTCATTGGCTGACAGCTCCGGGCAGGGCCTACCAGGTGCTGCGGTCCGCTCAGCCCTCGGGGGGCCCCTGGAATGTTCTGGCTACGGTCTCGGGCGACGGGACGGTTGCCGCTTGGGCCGACACCAACGCCCCGGCCGGCTCTTGCTATTACCGCTTGCGCCTGCTGCCATGACCCATAGCCACCTCCCCTCACCAACCACTGGAAAGCCATTTACCATGAAATCTGAACTTAGCCTCCTGGCGCTCTCTCTGGCCTTGACCTGCAACGCCCAGATCACAGTCACCACCGTCACTACCAATGGCATGAAAGAGCCGTTCAATGTCGTGGTCGACGCCAACAACAATGTCTATGTCTCCGACAGCGGACACAACCGCATCCTCAGATTGGATGGGAGCACCGAGGCGGAGACCACCCTGGCCGGGATTGCCACCGATCCGCCCGGCAGCAACGACGGCCCTTCCTACGCGGCCCACTTCAATAATCCACAGGGCCTGTTGGTTGCCGGCTTGGGAGGCGCCGGGGGGCTGCTGGTCACCGACAGCGGCAACCATTTGCTCCGCTTCGTCCGTTTCAGCGACGGCACGGTCACCACGCTGGCCGGCCAAACCAGCGGGGGCCCGGCCCTCAACGCCAGCGGGACCAATGCGACCTTTCGCTATCCCAACGGCCTGGCCCAGGACGGCTCGGGCAATGTTTATATTGCAGATTGGGGGAACAACGTGATTCGGGTGGTGAACCTGAGCGACCCCCTGATTGGGGTCACTAACCTCCTGCTCAGCGGGACCAGCTTGCATCGCCCAACCGGACTGGCTTATGCCGGCACAAACCAGGCCGGCGCCGGCCTGCTTTGGGTTGCCGACACCGGCAATGAAACGGTCAAACTCATTACACTGACCAGTCCGACGACCGGCGACCTGACCACCTATCTGGGCACGCCCGGCGAGACAGGCACCAATGACGCCCTTTTCGGGGCCAGTGCCCTCTTCAACGCGCCCAGCGGACTGCTCTGGGTCAACCAGATCGGCCTCCTCATCAGCGATACCCTCAACAACTCGATCCGGCTCGCCACCAACAACCCCCTGCTGGGCGCCACCAACTACAGCGTCGTGACCTTCGCCGGGACCCCGGGCCAGGCAAGCGGCGGCTTGCTGGATGGCAACGCCCTGGCTGCCCAGTTCAATGCGCCTCAGGGCTTGGCCATGGAACTGGACAACAACGGCTTCCTGGTGGCCGACTTGAAAAACAATGCCTTGCGCCGTATCCAGAACGGGCCGCCTCTGTCGCCGGTCAGCGCGCCCGCCATCGGATGGGTCACTTATCAACCCGGCGCCGAGGGCGAAATGGTTTCCGAATTGGAAACGGCGCAGCCGTTCCTGCTCGATAATGTCTATACGATAGCCATTAGAGCCGATCCCGGTGTCGAAACTCACTTCACCTGGGGACCGACCCCTCCCAGTCCCATCGACGACACGATTCCCGACCCCAGCGCCACCGTCGGCAGCACCGCCCCCTTTTACCAGGATGGCGTGACCTCAAACAGCGTCCCTCCCACCATTGTTAGCCCCGAGCCGGACATCACTATCAAGGCAATCAGTTTCCAGCCCGGGCGCCTGAACAGCCCCATCGTCTCGGCCCGGTTCCAGTTCAAGACTGCCAACCCGCAGGTCAATGGCAGAAATGCCGCCAGCTTCGCCGTGAACGACCAGACCCTGGGCGCCGCCATATACTACACCCTCGATGGTTCGGAGCCGACCAATGGTTCACCCAGCCTGGGGCCCATCGTCAGTGGCGCCGCTCTTTCCCTCAATGCCCCCTCCAACCTGGTGTTCCAGGCGCGCGCCTTCTACCCCAACTTCCAAAACAGCGACACCGTCAGCAACCTCTTCCTGGCCGATGACTTCGTCCCCAACAGCCTTACCTTCGGCTTCGCCTCCGGCCAGGCCTCGAGCGATTTCGTCGCCTCTCCAGGCCAGTCTTTCGTTGCGCCCGTAACCTTGACTGTCCTGCCCAATACCACCATCTTAAGCCTCCAGTTCGATCTTACTGTCACCAATGGCGGAAGCAATCCGGGGCCGCAGGTGGCTCCGGGCACCTACGGCTTCCAGAGCACCCTCACTCAACCGAACCCTGCTAACCCGGGCACTTACATGGCCATCCCCCCGGCCATGTACCTCACCGCCCTCTCAGGCACCGTCCCGCCTCAAGTGCCCCCAAGTCAGGTCATGGAGTATCAAGGGGCATGGTTCGAGAACATGGAATTCACCAATTCAAGCCTGAATTTGATCGGCGTCGGCTGGCTCGAACGCGAAGGGGAGTCCCATCTCTTCAACACCTCAGCCCAGGACCTCATCGAAACCTCCCAGCCCCACGATACGGTCTTCAGTCAATCCGCCGGCCAGGTGGTCGTCGGCAAATACACCCTCCAGGTCCCTGTCAACGCCGTCAACGGCCAGACCTATCAAATGCAGCTTTCACGCCCCTCCGCCACCTCGAACGGCATCGGCGACCCCGGCTCCGAGGTCCTCATCACCACGCCCACCAATGGTGCTATCACCGGCACTAAGACACTCACCATCGGCCAGCGCAGATACATCGCCGGCGACAGCGCCCCGTTCCGCTGGTTTAACGCCGGGGAGTTCGGCGACACCAACCTGGACAACAGCGATGTCATGCAAGTCTTCCAGTCCGCCATCTATGCCCTCGATATGCCCCCCCAAGGCAGCGACTTCTTCGACAGCATGGATTCCTGCGGCTACACTTACGTCGACCTGGGCCACGGCTACCTGGAGCAGAATGCGCTGGTCACCGGCGCAAATGAATGGAATCCCCTGTTCGACGGCGACGATAAGACGATCAATCAAATCGCCTTCGGCGACGGGGTCCTCGACGTCTGCGACGTCTATGTCACCTTCCGCCGGTCCCTGGACCCGAGCTTGACCTGGTTCCAGCGGTTCTGGACCAACGGTGTGCGCGCCGCTCAGGTCATCGGCAATCCTCCGCCTCCTCCCGCGGCCGGCGCCGCCCCCAAAAACCTCCTCGTCCAACGCCCCAGCGTCAATTTTGCCAGCAGCGATTTCCTGGCTTCCCCCGGCCAAACCCTCCAGGTTCCCATCACCGCCCAGGTCTTCGGAACTTACCCGTTGCGGGTCTTGATGCTCAGTCTGAGCGTAAACGCCCTTGATGGCTCGCCCCCCTTGACCAGCCCCGTCCAGTTCACTCCCAACCCTGCCCTGGGCCAGCCCACGTTCTCTTCCGCCCAAGCCCTCGGCTCTTACGCTGCCGCCTGGCTCGACGCCAGCGTCACCGGGTTCTCAGGCGCCGCTTTCCTGGGCACCTTGACCGTCCCAATCCCGGCCAACGCCCCTTCCACCGCTGCCTACGCCATCCATTTCGACCACGCCTCCGGCTCTCCCAATGGCCTGGCCTCTTTCCCCAAACAGACCCTCACCGGCCTGATCACCCTCTCAGACCGCTCCGCTTCCTCCTATAATGACGCCATCCCGGATTCCTGGCGCTTGCGTTACTTTGGCACCGTCTCCAACCTCCTGTCCCAGGCCAGCGCCGATGCCGATGGCGATGGCGCCAACAACTGGGACGAGTACCTCGCCGGCACCGACCCGACCGATCCCAAGTCCTGTCTCCGGCTCTCCAATATCCAGACGCAGGGACCCCAAAACCCCGGGTGCGTCGTGCGCTGGCCCACTGTCGCCGGCAAGCAATACGTCATCGAATCCTCCGCCACCCTCTTCGCCCCCAATTGGATTCCCCTTTCCACCAACTCCGGCTCCGGCGCCGACCTGATATTCCAAGACAAGTCCGCCGCCGCCAACGCCACCTTCTATCGCGTTCGCCTGGTCCCGCAGTAGCTGGTTTTCACCCGCCGTCTCGTTCAGTCCATTCGCGGCGCGGGCATCTTGCCCGCGCCCCTGGAGTTTGGACCTCCTGCGGCACCGCGTAGCGGTGATTTGAAGGCAGCCGTGGGGCTTCAGCCCTTGCCATTACCCACATCTTTCATGGCCTCGCATGAGCCGGGCTTCTACTGACTCCAAGACCTCCCGGAAATGGCCCAAATTGGCCGCGCCGCGCAGCGGCAGCCCGACGGTAGCCGTGGGCCTCGGCCCACGGTGGCGGCCACGAAAGTCGAGCGCGTCGCGCAGCGACGCCTGAACTCAG
>Ga0181533_1001142_pt1 | contig 34621 bp, 31 predicted proteins | sample PEATcosm2014_Bin_45_FD_119772 | JGI IMG/M metagenome (GOLD analysis project Ga0181533, IMG submission 119772) | Peatland microbial communities from MTU Mesocosm Facility, Houghton, MI, USA - PEATcosm2014_Bin11_60_metaG | ecosystem: Environmental > Terrestrial > Soil > Wetlands > Peat | place...
TCTCCCCTGTTCTCCCGCCCGCGCAGCCTCTATTGCGGCGTTCAAGGCAAGGAGGTTTGTCTGGTCCGCTATGTCCTGGATCACGCCCACTATGTCGCCTATCTGTTTTGAACGGTCTCCGAGCGAGGTCATCATTTTTGCCAGGTCCTCCACGGTCTCGGCTATCTCCTGCACTTCTTCAACCGTTTTGCCGACTACCGCTGCTCCTTCTTCCGCTGTCTTTAATGTACCCTGCGATGAAGACGCAATATCAGAACTGTTCTTTGCTATGTCTAAAACAGTTTGTGACATTTCAGTAGAGGCGGTAGCTACCTGGTTGGCCTTGCCTGCCTGCTCATCAACCCTCTTTGTTATCTCGGTCACGGTAGCTGAAAGCTCTACTGATGATGAGGCGAGATGTGAGGCGGTGTCCGATATCTCTCCTATAACATGTCTAAGCGACTTTTTCATTTTATTTAAGGAGTCGGACAGAACGCCTATTTCATCCTTCGAATGTATGTCCAAATCGTCACAGGACAAATCGCCGCGGGATATCTTGTCAGCCATGCCAACGCTCTTCTTGAGCGGAACAGTTATTAACCGAGCAGTAATTAGTGAGATTATCGTCCCTATTATAAGCGCTGCCACACCTAAAATAATCATCACCAGCTTTGCATTGCCATAAGTCTGTTTCGCCTGATCATACCTAAGTTGATTCAGCTTCTCCTCAAATTTCATTACCTCATGCAATTCATCTATAAGCTTCTGCGTAAGCGGAATTGCTTCCTTTACAAGTACCATGCCGGCTTCTACGGCTTTATTTGCAACTCTCAATTCCATAAACTTGTTATTGGCATCCTTTGCCGGAGCAATAGCGTCCTCCATGTTCTTAATTGCCTGAAGACCTTCCTGCGTAGTTTCCAGTCCTTTAAGTTTAGCTAACGCATCGGTGTATTGTTGTCGATATTCTCCTATTTTAGTTTTCTCCGCAATTTTAGCGTCGTGATCGTCAATCAATGCTATTGTTTTTATGCTGTTGAAAATGTTCAATAAATTTCTTTCTACTATATGGGCTTGCTCCATCTTCACATTATTGATGGTGACGATTCTATTGAGTTTATCATCGAGCTGCACCAATGCCAGAAGCCCGGTTATCATGATTACGGCTGTCAAAAACAACACTACGCCAAAGCCCAACCCCAGCCGCAAGCCAATTTTTAAGTTTTTAAGCATCGTCGCCCTCCAATTTTTATCTTGATCTACTTACCTTGGCATTATCTTCTGCTATCAGTACCGTCCCTCCCGTGCCTCTGGAGCAGATGTCGCATGTTTCTCTGCTTCCTTATTCTCTGTCTGTACTAAGGGCAGATATATCTTGAAGGTTGTACCTTTGCCGGGTTCGCTGTACACAGTTATATTGCCGTCATGCTGTTTGACTATCCCATATACCATTGCCAACCCAAGACCTGTGCCTTTGCCGACTTCCTTCGTGGTGAAAAACGGATCGAATGTGTTCTCCCTGGTCTTCAAGTGTTCTTTTTTCGGGCTGTACACCGATATTAATAACCAGCTACTCAAGGCAGATATATACATCTCAAAGCGCTCGGGGTTCCCGGATAAGGCAACGCGGCCGGAAATCTCAATTAATTTGGGATCAGACTCCAGTATTCCCGGAATGGCCTCGGTCGCCTTCTTCCCTACGACGTCCTTCAAGCCAGTCAATGTCGTGAAGGCATCGTTTACTGCAAGATGGATGAAGTGCCGGGGTTGCTCCTGCACAAAAAACATACGGCAATAGGCGAAGCCGTTGAGCATATTGTCAAACAGGGACCGATATAATTCTTCGCTGCCGCGAAGCAACTCTTCTGCCCGGAACTTCGCCAGGGCCACGGCCAAATGCGCTGCCAGCCGCTCCCATAGAGCAATATAAAAGACCCGTTCACCGCCCAAAGCAAGCTCCATATATGGGCCGCACCTTCTCCCATGCCATCTGACCAAGCACCTCTCTGACATGCCTGCCTAAAATATGCTCTTGTTTCAGGCCTAACCAACGCTCATAGGTTTCATTGACACTCTGGTAACGGTAGTTCTTATCGATGTAAGAGATGAGCGCTGGAACAGCATTGGTGATCAGGCTCTGTTGGTCTTTAGGTCCCCCATATTTTCTTCCGTTAGCAAGCTTGTTTTCCATCGTCCCCTTTATTGCTCAGGCTGCCTTTTCGCTTGATTGTGGCCGCCGCATATTAAACAAGCAATAAATATACCCAGCATAAATAATATATGAAGATTGCCATAAGCCTTGCTCTCGAACAGACGGGAGTAACAATACAAAGGCCGCAGTAATATTGCAAATCACTCGGAAGACCCTCCTGGAAAAATCAGGGACTATGATATCTAAGAAACTTATGTAACTATTACACTATAAAAAGTACAGCTCCTGTAATTTGTACATAGTTTGGTCCACTTCTCTTCTCTCTTTTTCCTTTATTATTCATCGGCCCAGCAGGTTATTCAGAGTATCCCCCAATTCTTCAAGCTTGTATGGCTTTGTCAGCCGGGCGCTAAAGCCGTAATCATGATAATTAGATACGGCAGAGTCGTCTGAAAAGCCGCTGGAGACAATTGCCCTGATCTTAGGGTCCACTGCAATAAGCCGCTCCATAGTCTCTCTCCCACCCATCCCTCCACGAATGGTCAGATCCAGAATGACAATATCAAAAGGATGGCCCGACTCCATAGCGGCTTTGTATTTCTCGATAGTTTCTTCTCCGTGTTCAGTCAATTCTGCATTATGGCCAAGGGCCTCTATCATATCTCCTGCGATATTCCTAACCATTTCCTCATCATCCATGACAAGTATCTTCCCCTTACGGACGAAGTGAGTAAGTTCAGTCGGCTTTGGCATCTCCTTTTCCGCCTCAATTGCAGGAAGATAGATAAAAAACGTAGTGCCTTCTCCCATTTTTGATGAGACATTAATTATACCACCATGGTTTTTTATGATGGAATAGCACGTTGCCAGTCCAAGGCCGCTTCCCTTGGCCTTTGTTGTAAAATAAGGGTCGAATATTTTTGAGAGGTATGTCTCAGAAATGCCGACCCCGTTGTCCTTAATGGAGATCTCGATATACTTACCTTCATCAGGCAGTTGCGGCATCCCCTTTTTTGATCCCTGCGCATTCTTTGCGGCGATTACTATCGTGCCTCCCAAGGGCATCGACTGGTCGGCATTGAGCACGATGTTCTGGATCACCTGCCCAATCTGTCCTTCATCTGCCTCCACATGCCAGAGGGCTGTGTCGAGTTCGACGCGGTAATCAGCGCTCGAACCGCTCAGCGCAAACTTCGCTGAGTTCTCGATCACCGGCTGAAGAGGAATCTTCTTCTTGACCGGTTTCCCGCCTTTTGAGAAGGTCAGAAGCTGGGTAGTCAGGTTTACAGACATATGCAGCGCTTTTTCAGCCTGTTCGAGCATTGCAAGGGACTTCTCTTTCTGTTCCAGTGTCACCTTTGCCATGGAAATGTAGCCGAAGACCCCTTGCAGCAGGTTGTTGAAGTCATGCGCAATCCCTCCTGCCAGCGTCCCGATTGCCTCAAGCTTCTGGGTCCTTAGTCGTTCTTCTTCGAGAAGGTACTTTTCAGTTATGTTTTGGACTGTCTCAATCACCGATATAATGTTGCCTGAACTGTCCCTTATCGGAAACGCCTTTGTCTCGACATACAGAAGATCTCCTTTAGCATCCGAGTGTCTGTGTGTTGTGCTATAGGGCTCGCCAGTTTCAAAGACATGACGAACAGCGCAGTCTTCTCCTTCTTCAAAGCACGGTCGAAGCGATTTGTGAGATACCTCGTAGCAGTGCCTGCCGACGACATCGTCAACCCTCCCTCCAACCTGGCTGCAGTATGCTTTGTTTACTAACAGTATTCGGAAATCCCTGTCTACCACGATAAACCCCTCATCAACGGAGTCAAGGATGTTTCTTATGAGTTTTTCGCTCTCCATTATTTTAATTTCAGCCCGCTTGCCCTCTGTGATGTCATGCCAGATCGCATACATAACCGGCTTGCCGGCTAAAACTATAGATTGCGTAATGATGTTGACATCCCTGACTTCTCCATCTTTAGTCCTGTGTTTGACGACAAACTCGGCCTGTTCCGCCTCCAGGACCTTTCCGATCTTGGCTCGAATTTCTTCCGTACTCATAAAGGGATCAATATCCGACAGGCTGAGTTTTGCAAATTCCTCGCGAGAATACCCAAGCTGGCGGTGGGCCGTCTCGTTGAATTCGATAATCTTACCCTCGGTGTCTATAAGCAGTATGCCGTCAGGCGACTGTTCGAAAAGAGTGTGATAACGCTTTTCGCTGTCGCGCAGCGCCTCATCCATCCGCTTGCGCTCGGTGATATCCCGACAGATGCTCAATACCGCCTGCTTTCCATCATACTCGATAAAGCGACCGCTGATCTCAGTGGGTATCTGGGTCCCACCCTTACTTACATGACAGGTCTCGAAAATAATATTCTTATTGGTTATTATTTGATGTATCCGCTCCGACACCAATTGGGCATACTCGGGACGGTCGAAGTCCATTGGAGTCATCCTCAACAGCTCTTCACGGGTAAAGCCCAGCCTGTCGCAGGTAATCTGGTTCACGTCAAGTATTTTACCGTTCAAATCGTGAATAATAATGGCATCACCTGCGTTATCAAATATGGTCCGATATATTAATTCACTTGCCGGCTGCGCCGCGCCCACCGAAGTCTCAACAGGTATGGCCGACTCGGCTAATTCAGGAGAAGGGATTTTTGGCGATTTGTCAGATTTTTTTGTTTTCTTATCCATTCTGTGTTTGTACCCCCGGTATTTTATCATGATCAGGGTGATTAAGGAGGATTTTCTTGTGGATGGAGTCATTATCAGCCCGGGAGTATACCCTCGAGAACAATTCTGGAGCTCCATGCGGAGCTGCGCAGCGATTGATATGTTTTCTTTTTCCGTGGTATTCTCGTAAGATGCTGAAAGGGCCTATCTTAATAAGCGCTTTAAGCCTATTTCTCCTGTTTTTTTTCGCGTATACTGAAAAAGCGAATTCTATCGGTCATTATGGAAGATGAAGCTAAGACAAAAGAACAGCTTATAAATGAACTGAGGGAATTGCGTCTGCAAATTGCAGAATTAAAAAATTCCGAGGCCAAGCTGCATTTCTTGCAGGAACTGATCGATGCGATACCCAATCCTCTTTTCTTTAAGGATACCAAAGGCATCTATCTCGGCTGCAATAAATCCTTCGAGTCATTGCTTGGGTTGAGAAAAGAACAGATTGTCGGGAAAAGTGTTTATGATGTATCTCCAAGCCATTTGGCGGACAAATATTATGAAGCGGATATGGCTCTCCTCAGGCAGCCTGGTATTCAAACATACGAAAGTTCCGTCGTTGCCATGGATGGCACAGAACATGAAATGATTTTTTATAAAGCAACATTTCGTCACCCTGATGGAACTTTGGGCGGATTGGTCGGGACTATTATTGATATCAGTCAACGGCATCGGCTTGAGGAGGCGCTGAAGGAAAGCGAGATTCGGCTCCGGGCCATTATCAACACTGCTCCCCAATGCATTAAGCTGATAGCCGCCGATGGCACACTTCTGGAAATGAACCCTGCGGGGCTCGCAATGATTGAAACCAACTCGATTGCCCAGGTCAAAGGCAAAAGCATTTATTCTATGATTGCGCCTGAATATCACGATGCCTTCAGGATGCTCACGGGAAAGGTGTTCAAGGGGGAAAACGGGGTGCTCGAATTTGAAACAATTGGGTTGAGAGGCACGCATCGCTGGCTGTCAACGCACGCTGTTCCCTTCAGAGATGCCAAAGGTGAAATCGTTGCTCTGCTGGGAATCACCGATGACATAACGGAGAACCGGAAACTCCGCGCCCAGCTCCTTCAGGCACAGAAAATGGAAGCGGTGGGTCAGCTTGCAGGGGGAATAGCGCATGACTTCAATAACATTCTTACCGCTATAATGGGCTATGGAAGCATCCTTCGTATGAAGCTTAGAAGGGATAACCAGCTCATTGTAAATGTTGAACAAATACTTCAAGCGGCCGACAAAGCAGCTTCACTGACACAAAACCTCCTTGCCTTTAGCAGGAAGCAGATCATGAATGCCAGGCCGGTCAATCTTAACGAGATCATAGCCAGAGTAGAAAAATTTCTTTTGAGGATAATAGGAGAGGATATTGAAATCAAGACAAACCTTAGCGGAGAAATTCTGACTGTAAATGTCGATAGTGGCCAGATGGAGCAGGCATTGTTAAACCTTGCCACAAATGCCAGAGATGCCATGCCGAATGGAGGGGTATTGTCTATAGTGACTGAATTATCCGTTATAAATGATGAATTTATAAAGGCACACGGCTTCGGTTCGTTCGGGAAGTTCGCTTTAATCTCCGTAAGTGATACAGGGGCTGGCATGGATAAAGAGACCAGCGACAAGATATTTGAGCCGTTTTTTACGACAAAAGATGTGGGAAAAGGAACAGGTCTGGGACTTGCTATGGTATACGGCACAGTCAAGCAGCATAACGGGTATATCACTGTTTACAGCGAACAGGGGAGAGGGACAATCTTCAAAATATACATCCCGTTAGTTTCCCTGAATATAGAAAAGGAAGGAGAAGTCGCATCTGAGAGTCTGCCGGTGGGAGGGACGGAGACAATACTGGTGGCCGAAGATGACCCTGTTTTGAGAAAACTCGATTCAAAAGTACTTACAGAATATGGCTACAATGTCATTCTCGCCGAGGATGGCGAAGACGCAATAAACAAGTTCATGGACAATAAAGACAAAATCCATATCTGCATTCTTGATATGATAATGCCGAAGAAAAGCGGCAAAGAAACATATGAGGCCATAAAGAAGATCAGATCCGATGTGAGAATTATCTTCGCGAGCGGATATGCTGCCGACAGGATACAGAAGGATGAACTACTTGAAAAGGGATTAAACTTTATCCAGAAACCGATTTTACCAAATGAGTTTTTGAAGAAGATAAGGGCAGTTTTGGATCAATGGCCGGATGGATAGCGCCTCCGGGTAATCCACAGCAGGGATTTCAGAATCGGCTGCGACTCGAAGTTATTTTGCGATTTTGTTAATATACTAGAGAAACTGAGATGTGTTACTTGAAAACTCGCATAAAACGGGGAGGTCTCTGTGGTTCTTGACGTAGTTATTGATGACGCTTCTGTAACTATACAGATTGCCGAAGCTTTTCGGCCTGATATTGAGGCGATCATTGCTCAAATTGAACAGGTTGCCATTTCAAAAGGAGCTGATATTGCTGCTCTTGATGTGAGAGGATTGATACTGCAAATGATCAGAGGGATAGCCGGCTGCGAAAGCGGTTGTCCTGCAGATGCCAAGGGTTTAATAGCCAGGGGATATAAGGGATTTGATCTTCATTATGTTGAAGGCGGAATACTTACTGCCCACACAAAGACCGGAGACGGCAGCGTCATTAATCTCAAAATGTTCCCTGATTTCTGAAAAGAAACATCATAAGGAAGGGATCGGCAGGGGCAGGCTGTTTATCGGAGCGATGCATAAAAACGTTCAGCGTTCTGCGCTCAGCGTTCTGTGTTAAAGGTTACCATTTTATCTTTATAACGCTCAACGCTGAACGCTGAACGCTGAACGTTTTGAGGAGGATACTCGTTATGCCGGTGTTTACCGGTCTTGACCGTTTTGAAAAGAGCTGGCCGAAAGGATTAATAGGAGCGAGAGCAGGGCTCCTTGTGCACCCCGCTTCAGTGAACAGGAAACTGGAGCATGCGGCGGCAGTCTTCCTGCGGTCACGCAAGCTCATTCTGAAGGCGCTTTTTGGCCCGCAGCATGGAATCCGTGGCGAGACACAGGATAATATGATGGAATGGGAAGGCTTCAGGGATGAGCAGACGGGATTGTCTGTTTTCAGTCTCTATGGACGCACTAGGAAGCCCACGCCTGCAATGCTGAAAGACATTGATGTAATGATCATCGATTTGCAGGATATCGGTTCGCGCTATTATACGTTTATTTGGACTATCGAACTCTGCATGCAGTCCTGTCTTGAGGTTGGCAAACCGGTAGTGGTCCTCGACAGACCCAATCCCATAGGCGGAGCGCTTGTGGAGGGTCCGGTTCTCGAGGAGCAATGTGCATCATTTGTCGGACAACGTCCCCTTCCTGTGCGGCATGGTATGAGCGTGGGGGAAATTGCATCATATCTGAAAGAATCGTTTTATCCGGGTCTTGTTTTGCAAGTTATTCCCATGCAGGGCTGGCAGAGAAAAATGTGGTTTGATAATACGAAATTGCCCTGGGTTTTGCCATCACCAAACATGCCTGCAATAGATACCGCATCTGTGTATCCTGGAATGTGTCTTCTGGAAGGGACCATGATTAGTGAAGGACGAGGAACTACGCGCCCGTTCGAGATTTTCGGCGCCCCCTATATAAATCCTGAAAGACTTGTCCAAAAGCTCGTTGCATATAAACTGCCTGGTGTAGTGTTCAGGCCGATGTACTTTCAGCCTGCTTTTCAAAAGCATGCCGGCTCACTCTGCGGAGGGGCGCAGCTTCATATAACCGGAAGGGAGCGGTTCAGACCGTTCAAAACAGGGGTTGGGGTCATAAAGGCCATATACGATCTTCACCCGAAAGATTTCCTGTGGAAGCAGCCTCCATATGAGTATGAGTCGGAGAAAATGCCCATCGATATCCTGGCGGGAACTGAAAGACTCAGAAAGGGTATAGAAAAGGGGGAGAGCCTAGACCGGATGGAGGCGTGGTGGAGGGAACAGTGTCATAGCTTTCAGAAGAATGTGCGAAGAAGATTTTTGTTTTATGAATAAAGATATCCGCTGTTTTGTCCCCGCTGCGGGTTTTGGAGAGCGAATGAGGCCGATCAGCGACTACCTCCCAAAGCCGCTACTTCCGGTACTCGGAAAACCTGTGCTGGGATATGTGCTCGAAAAACTCTCGCGGCTCGCGGCGCCTCAGATCGGCATCAATTTGCACCATAAAAAAAAACAGATCAAAGAATGGATGGAAACGTCACCTTATAAGAGTAATGTGTTTTTTTTCCCGGAGGACCCGATATTGGATACAGGGGGCGCGCTGAAGAACGCTGAAGCGTTTCTGTCTGAGAGCGGCGTATTTATCGTTCATAATTCCGATGTTCTTGCGGACTTTGATTTAACAACGCTGCTGGAGCGCCACAATGCTTCCGGGAATATGGTTACGCTGGCTGTCCACGATTGCCCCTGCTTTAATACTGTTGCGGTGGACAGCGACGGCAATCTGAAAGGAGTAGCGGGAAAGGCATATTTGTCAGGTCCTGCGAAAGAACGTCTGGTGGCCTATACCGGCATTGCCATATATGACAGGGCTTTCCTCAAGTTTCTCCCTGAAGGCAAATCAAGTGTTGTCGACGCCTGGCTTAACGCCGTAGTGTCCGGACGCAGGATCGGCACTATGGATGTAACCGGTTCCTACTGGACCGATATAGGGACTCCGGCTGCATACGCTTCCGCTGTTATTGATGCATTAAGGGCCGATGGCGAGACCCTTTATTTTCATACGGGTGCGGCGGGCTGTGCAGAGGCTCTTTTCAACGGTCATAACGCGGTCGAAAAGGGATGCAGTATCAAACAGGGAGTTTCACTCCGGAATTGTATTGTCTTGCCGGAGAGCACGCCCGGTCAGGGCGCTTACGAGAACTGTATTATAGGTCCGGATTTTGTCCTCCCATTTATCGAAACAGGGACAGCTGAGCCATCAGGTGATGGGGGAACACTTATTGGTATCGGCGGTTCCGATAGAAAATATTCAAGAGTAAAAAGAGAAGGAAAAACCGCAGTGCTGATGCAGTGTGCCGAAGGTGATTTGGATTTCACCCGGCATATCGAATATACCCGCTTTTTTCGAAAATTAGGGCTCCCTGTGCCAGTGCTTATCAGCGTGGAGCCTGAAAGGACCAGCGCCCTTTTCGAAGACCTCGGAGATATGTCTCTCTATAGCTGGTTGAAGTGTCCACGCGACAGCATCAGGGTGGAGCGGCTATACAGGGGGGCACTTGATATTCTGGTAATGCTGCATGGCACGATAACCGATCATGTTGCCGAATGCCCTCTCCTTGCAAACAGGGTCTTTGATTATGGCCACCTGCGCTGGGAGACGGCGTATTTTATTGAAAGATTTGTACAGGGTCTGAGGGGGATGGCCGCATATAATTCTCAGATACTGGAGGATGAGTTCAATCGCCTGGCTTTGAAAGTCGATTCTTTTCCGAAGACAGTTATTCACCGTGACTTTCAGTCACAGAACATTATGGTCACGCAGCCGGAAATGCTGAGGCTTATAGACTATCAGGGCGCACGGATAGCGCCCCCTGCTTATGATGTGGTCTCGCTCCTTTGGGACCCATACTATCGCCTTGATGACGCAATGAGGACCCGCCTTGTTGAATATTATATTGAATGCATTCATGCCAGAGGCACAGGATTCGATGTTGAAAAGTTCAGGACAACACTGCTGCCCTGCCGCCTTCAACGACACATGCAGGCTTTGGGCGCATACGGCTTCCTTTCTTTAGTGAAGGGGAAAAAATACTTTCTCAAGCATGTCCCCGAAGCCTTGACATTGCTGAAGGAAGATACGGCTATGGCCGGGGATGAGTACCCGGCGTTGTATGCACTGGTGGCAGGGCTCTAATTAAGTGCCCGACTTGCAACAACGCTTTCCATGAGGACTCATGCCCGGCGTAAGGCCATATTCACAAGTTAATTATCCGCAGACCTGAAGGAGAACACTGTATTTATTACAGAGTAAAAAATACGGCCCAAGTATTTTATACCTTGTTCTTTCCTTCTGAATGCCGGCTATCATTTTGAATTATCGTCTTTTTTATCCTCAGGCATGTGTCTTGCTTTTAGATTAACTGCGCATGACATAAACGATCTCTTGTCCGCGATAATTGCTAGGGGCGCAAAGGAAATATCTGGCGGTGGCTGTAACAGGTTTTGCCTACGGACTAAGACAACAAAACATGGCTGGAGGAAATCATGGTGCGACTCTTATCAAAGTTAAATATCGTATATAGAATCCTTCTAATGGCGCTGGCAGGTCTTCTTGGCGCCGGACTATTAATGTTCCTTTTTCTCGATTGGTCAAAAGGAGATTTGATGAACGAGAAAAAGACGGAGATGCGCAATCTTGTTGACGTCGCCTATTCCACCATCGATTATTACTATAAATTTTACGCCGGGGGCAAAATGTCTGAAGAGCAGGCGAAAGCTGCCGCAGTCACGGCATTGAAGGCCCTGCGGTATGGAGGGAGCAATTACTTCTGGATTAACGACATGCGGGTCCCTTATCCTGTAATGATCATGCATCCAACGGTTTCCGAGCTGGACGGCAGGGTGTTGGACGATCCCAGGTTCAACTGTGCTACAAGCCAACAGGAGGGTCTTGATGGGCCGATCATTAGTACAGACGGGAAAAAAAATCTCTTCCAGTCAGTAGTGGAGGTTGCTGCCGGAAACAAGGGAGAGGGCTATGTTACTTACAACTGGCCCAAACCGTTGAACGATGGCGGAGTAACGGCAGAACTTTTTCCCAAGATGTCATTTGTGAAGGCGTACAAGAACTGGAACTGGATTATAGGCAGCGGCAGTTACATTGATGATGTGGACAAGACCTTCTGGCATCATGCGCGCTCTTTTTCGATTGACGCGGGTCTTATTGCTTTACTGATGATTGGGCTATGGGCGCCTATAGTCGTGAGCATCATCAAAACTTCAAAGGCCCTGAGGCGGGTCGAAGAGACGATGAACGCGATGAGCGGAGGAAATCTGGGGATAAAATTCTATGCCGATGACAATGATGCAGCAGCCGGGGAAATCGAAGCAGCCATCAATAAAACCATAAAATATTTCGCGGATATCGTGAACCAAATCGTTATCAGCATCAGCGGCGTTATCAATGCAACAGACTCTATCCGTAATAACGCCGACACCGCACATGAAAAAACAGGACTCCAGGCTGAGCAGGCAAATGCAGTTGCCACCGCGGCAGCAGAAATGACCAGTACTATTGCCTCAATTTCAAATAACACATCGACAGCGGCAAATACATCTCTGGAAGCCCGTAAAATTGCCCAAAGCTGTCAGGCAATCGCCGAAACTGCTGTGAAGACTATCGCACATGTTCAGGATTCCACAATGGAACTGTCCGGCCTGGTCGAAAGACTGAATGGGCGTACCGGGGAGATCGGTGAGATTGTTACCGTAATTAAAGATATAGCCGACCAGACAAACCTGCTTGCTCTTAACGCGGCTATAGAGGCTGCAAGGGCCGGGGAGCAGGGCAGAGGCTTTGCTGTAGTTGCAGACGAGGTGAGAAAGCTTGCTGAAAGGACCATAATGGCTACAGCCGAGATTTCTGGAAAAATAGGCGCAGTGCAGAAAGATTCCCGGCTGACCTCAGACTCCATGGACATAGCTTCAAAGAGCGTTGCTGAGGCGACGAGCCTTATTAAAGATCTGGGAGCGCCGTTGCAGGAAATCGTCCGCTCTACCCAGGAAGCCAACGATCAAATCATGCAAATTGCGGGCGCGGTGGAGCAGCAGTCGGCTACTTCAGAAGAGATTGCCAGGAATATCTCCGCAGCATCGGACATTTCCAGGGAGGTGGACAGCTCTTCAAGGACCATTATCACTGAAATCAATGGCCTTCTGAGTATTATAGTAAACCTGCGGGCAACGGCCCTGAAATTCAGCACCGGCGACACCACTGTAATGCTGACTACCCTTAAAGACGGGCACAGGATCATGTACGGAAAGGTCAGAAACTGTGTCATGAACGGGGAACGGACCGATCCGTCAATTATTCCCGCTGTTGAGGTTTGCAAGGTATGCGCATGGATCCACAGTACAGGGGAGAAATACCGTAATTCATCCAGTTTCGGCAAAATGAAGGAATTGCACCTGCGCTATCACGATGTGGCAACAGATGCCATCAGAGAAGGCAATGCAGGCAATAAGCAGAAAGCTGTTGGTTTGCTTAAGGAACAGGAAGCCACGCTGAATGAAATCTGCAATCTTCTCGACAAGATAGGGGCAGGCGTATAAGAAACTGCGAGTTATAGCTCCCGGATGACCACCAGGCAAATTCAAACCCTGCATGAGTTTCCATGTTCGTAATGAGAGAAGTCTCGTTACAGTTGTATTACCGGTGATTGCAACTTCTAAGTGGTGGCATAGCTTCTTGTTCAATCAAACGGCGAGATTGATAGAAAGGGCTTTCGAAGGAAAGGCAGGTGTGGCAACTATACGTGTGCCTTTTTCTTTAACAGATGCCGCGTGTTAGATGGCGCGGTCACAGGGCCTTTTCATAAATCCTGTACTTTTTGTACAGTCTCCCCCCGAACAGTTCAATGGTCCTCTGGACCGGGACATTGTCTTCCAGTATCCATGAAAATTCCACCCTTTGATAGTTCCCCTTTTTTATGGGCGGAAAGCCTTCCCTGAACATAAGCGCTTCAACCCCCTTGTTCCTGTATTCCTTCTTTACGCCGAGGAGCATGACCCGCAGGTCCTTTACCTTTTTGGAATAGTACAGGGCCTTTGCAATGGTTATGGGATTGAGTTTTGCGTTCATCTTTTTAAGCACGAAATTGAAATCCGGCACCATGCCGAAGAAGCCGATCGGCTCCCCGGCTTTTTCCGCAATGAGCGTCATCTCCGGCACGATGATCTGCTTGAGTCTTCCGCTTGCATAAACCAGTTCTTCATCGCTCATCGGGACAAAGCCCCAGTTTTTTCCCCAGGCGGAATGGTAGACGTCCTTGAATATCATCATGTCCGAGATGAAATTCTTCATGTTAATGGGCCTGACTGTAATCCCCCTTTTCTCAATAAGCGCGGCGACCCTGATCACCTTTTCAGGGACCCGTTCCTTCACTTCATAGATATATGCATAGAGGTCCTTGATTTTCTTCATGCCGTATCTTTCGCAGAAATCGTTGTATCGGGGAGGGTTGTACGGCATCATGATTATAGGAGGTTCATCAAAGCCTTCGTGCAGGAAGCCGCATTCTTCATTCGTCGAAAAACTCATCGGGCCCCTCATAGAGGCCATGCCCGCTGCCTTTAAGTGGCTTGCGGCATGATCAAAAAGGGCTGCAGCGACATTTGCATCATCAATGCAGTCGAAGAACCCGAAAAATCCTGTCTTTTCCCGGTGGACCTCATTGTGCACCTTATCCACAAAGGCCGCCACCCTCCCCACCGTCTTTCCGTCCTTTTCAGCTAGGAAATATGTTACCTCGGCATGCTTAAAAAAAGGATTTTTCTCAGAGAAATGCGTCCGCATTTCGGCGTTCAGCTGCGGAACGAAGTTGGGGTCTTTAGAAAAAAGGGTGAGAGGCAGATGGATGAAGTCATTTATCTTCTTGGAGGCGTCAATAACCTTGATCATGAAATCAGTCCCGGCGCCTTGTCACCTTTTCGAATGCTTGCAAAAACTTTTATTTTAAATTTCCCGGCAAGTCCCATGTCCACATACTTCCTGAAATTGTTGAATGAGCTAAGCTACGTGCGGATATAGTACCATTTTTGAAACGGTGGTGTGTGAAGTTTTTTTAAAGCTGCCGGCATAAATATACTGAGTTTACAGCTCAATTTGCCCTGATTGATTTTCCAACGATTAGTGGTCGCGCAGGACCTCTAAATATACCTTCCGCCCCATAAATTTAATTTTATATAAATCAATTCTATGAAAGTCCTGAAGGCATCCTTAACCGGCCTTACCCTGCTTTCCCCAGCATTGAACCAACTGACAGGTATCTCCCTGACAGAAAAAGTTAAAAGGCGTGCTATTGCCAGTACCTCAATATCAAACCCGAAACGATTTACCTTAATACGGCTGAATATTTCCCTGGCTGCCTTATGCTGGAAGGCCTTGAACCCGCACTGCGTGTCCGTGACACCGTCAAGTATGAATATGCGAATCAGCATATTGGCGAACCGTCCGATTAATACCCTGTACCATGGCTGCGAAATGACTATATTGCTCCCTTTTACATATCGGGAGCCGATGACCACCTCGTTGTTTTTAAGGAGAGGATAAAATTTTTCAAACTCTTCTATGGGAGTTGAGTTATCAGCATCGGTAAAGAGAATGTATTCACCGCGGCTGGCCTCCACTCCTGTTTTAATGGCATACCCCTTCCCGCGATTCGGTTGATAGGAAGTAACAGTTAAATTATCTATTCCGGCGTCCAGGTTTCTGGCTATGCCGGCTGTGTCGTCCTTGCTTCCGTCATCAACGACTATGATCTGTCTGGTCATAGGTTTGTCCCTGAAATAGTCATTGATGGCCTCCAGGGTTTTTTTTATCCGCTTTTGCTCGTTATATGCCGGAACAATGACGCTGATATCATAATCGTAATGCTCTATGAGGGGGACATAGAAAATCCGGTCTTTGAAAGTCCAGTATTTGTTGGCCAGAAAATTCCACATTAAAACCAGGCCGGAAGTGACAAGTTTTGAAGCCATATACCAGATCTTCAGGCCATAGACTAAAAGAGACATAAAGAGTTCCGTCAAAAGAAGACCGATCATCGAAACAATTAGGAACTTTATGAATTGTTTCCTGATATTGCTGCTCTTATTCTGGAAAGTCCAGTATTTGTTCAGGAGAAAATTGTTGATGACCGCGAGAATAAAAGACATGGCTGCAGCGAGAAGCAGATTGATGCGCAGAAACTCGACAAACACGTAAAGGGAACCCAGGTCAATTGCTGTTCCCATGCATCCCACGATCGCATATTTTAAAAAAACAGCGTATTTTTGAGGTATAACTTCTCTCATTTTAAACCACCACGCTTGCTCAAATAAATTCAGCCCCGGCGCCATTACGGCGCTGTTCAATCAAGGTGTTTAACTCAGCTATCTATATGATATACTGAGCAACATGGGCAAAGCATCAAGAAAAAAGGTTTCAGCTTATGAAGCCATGGGCAATCAGGGCAAACATGAGAACGAATTAAAGCCGCCACAGGAGTCACCAGCAAGCAGCAGTTTGCAAAAGACGACTTCATTAATTAAATTTGGCCCGATTCTCATATTATTGCTTATCTCTTTCGCTGTATATTTCATTGCCCTTTTTGACGATTTCGTATATGACGATAAGTCGCAGATAGTGGACAATCCATGGATCAGGGACATCAGGAACATCCCAACTATATTCTCCGGGAGTGTCTGGAGTTTCCGGCCAGGGGCAGCTATCTTGAAATACTACAGACCCCTGATGCACATTGTTTATATGTTCAATTATCATTTATTCGGCCTAAAGCCATGGGGGTTTCATCTGGTCAATATCCTCTTCCATTGCGGCGTATCAGTCCTTGTATTTCTTTGCATACGGAGGTTACTGACTGAGCAGAGGTCCCCGGTGTCCCATGCGTACCTTTCGCCTCCGTTTATGGCCGCTATGCTCTTTGCCTTACATCCCATCCATACGGAGGCGGTTATATGGATAGCCGGATTACCGGATGTGGCCTCTACGTTTTTCTATCTCCTTTCTTTTTATCTTTATATTTTATTTCGAAACGGCGTCAAAAGAGGCTATCTATTGTCGATTCTTTCATTTTCAGCAGCAACTCTTTTTAAAGAGCCTGCCCTTACTCTTCCCGTAATATTGATCGCATATGACTACCTGTTGAAGAAACCGGATGAGACTATGCTTGCCGGAATTAAGAGATATAGTCCATATCTGGTCGTTTCAGGTGTTTATCTTTTGGTAAGATATTATGCGCTCAGAACCGTCGCACCGATGGAATTCTATGCTGATCTGAACACTTATCAACTCATCATAAATGTCTTCCCCCTGTTTAGAGAATATCTTGCAAGCCTGCTTTTGCCGCTTGAGCTGAATTTTTGTCACACATTCCATCCCATCATTTCTTTATTTGGGGCGAATGGGATGATGTCCATAGCTGTTGCCGTCCTTTTTCTTATTGTTGCTATGGCGGCATACAAAAAAAACAGGCTGCTATTTTTCAGCCTTCTTCTCATAGTCGTTCCGCTTCTGCCGGCATTTTATATAAAGGCCATCAGCTGGAAACCTTTTGCCGAAAGATACCTTTACTTACCCTCTGTTGGTTTTGTATTTCTGCCGGCGATTTTTCTGTCCTGGGCTAATGAGAAGCTGCCGCTTGCAGCCAAGAGCTTCACGATAGTTTGTATAATAATAGCCGGGTTATATACTTTCGAAACTATCAATAGAAATAACGTCTGGAAGGACCAATTTAACCTTTGGTCAGATACGGTCAAGAAGTCGCCCGATAGTGCAGAGGCCCATAATAATCTTGGCAATGAGTATGCATCTCTGGGCCAATTGGATAGGGCAGTGGCAGAATTCCGGGCGGCTTTGCGGCTGAAGCCTGATTACATAGAGGCCCATTATAATCTTGGGAATGAGTACGCATCTCAAGGCCAATTGGATAAGGCAGTGGGAGAATACCGAACGGCTTTATGGCTCCAGCCTGATTACGCAGAGGCCCATTATAATCTTGGCATTGCATACGCTTCTCAAAACCAATGGGATAGGGCGACAGCAGAATTCCAGGCCGCATTAAGGCTGATGCCTGATTCCTCAGGAGTTCACAATAATCTTGGCATCGCATACGCATCACAAGGCCAGTTGGACAGGGCAACGGCAGAATTCCAGGCAGCACTGAGACTGCAGCCTGATTACGCAGAGGCCCATAATAATCTTGGCCTTGCATACGCACTGCAAGGCCAGTTGGATATGGCAACAGCAGAATTCCAGGCAGCGTTAAAGCTTAGGCCTGATTACTATGAGGCACGCCAGCGTCTCAATGATATAGTCTCAAGGCGGCACTAATGTGGATTATTGCGTATTTGGGGATGGTGTCTTGATGCGCAGGCTCATTTTTTACCAGGAAACGTCATCGGTGCGCTTTATTTCTGTGGTTACCCCATGTGTTATAGGCAGGAACAGCCCGGGCCATGAGTGATCGTCTAGATGCGATAGTTGATAAACTCCTCGCATTCCGCAGGGAAAGGCAAGCACATCTATGTAACTAATGTATTAATCGCATTTACATACATGCTTTAAATATGTTACACTCTGCCCCAATGGTTGATGGCACTCTGACTGCTGATCAGCATGACATGCGTGGTACCAATGCTGTGGAAGACTCACCGCACGTCCAGGTGATTCTATCTTCGATTAACCTTGGAGCCATTCCTTACTTCGATGGATCTGTTGCAATCCCTTATAGCACTGATGATGTCTCAGTGAGGCGAGTTCGATTCCATATTGATCGTTTAGTAGAAGATTTCCCTTTATTGTTTTGCCCGTCCAGAATTGTTGATGCCCTTGAGATGAACCTCTTCCTGGAGCATCGGTACTGCGGGAAGTTCCTGCGCCCCAAGTCCGGAGGCAATGCAAACCTTCTTGGCGGCGTTATAGTAAAGACCATCAAAAGTCTGGCTAATTCATTGTGTGGCTATTTGTCATGGCTGATAGATGCAAATATTGACTGGCATGAGGTAAATGTTGTCGCTGAGGGTGACAAGGCAAAGGAATGGTTGCCGCCATATCGGTATAAAGCATATCTCATTGAACGAGTGGTTAAAGGGGAGATTTCTAGAGACACAGGTAATCTTTATCTCAACCATGTTCGTCAGTTCTATGAATGGGCATTGAGGACTAAGCGCATTGAGCGGATTCCCTTTAAGTATAAACATATGGCGATCAGGAGGCGCCGCAAGGACGGGGACTATGATTTTTTGTTTCATACTGTACAAGATGAGCGGGTACAGAGGATCCAGACTAGTGATTTGACGATTCCGAAGAAATATAAGTCTAAAGCGGGTGCCCTTAACGTTTTAGCCCCCTTCAGCTCGGAAGAACTCGAGTGGCTGTTTAAGAGCAAGTATATGCAGATAGAAAGCAGGCGGTTATGGGCTGAGTTGTCGGTTTCCTGTGGGCTCAGGGCAGATGAAGTGGCGAGATTCCCAGAGGATGCGGTTGAAAGCCCATCTTTATCTAATAAGGGTGCCTTTCCCGTGAAGATTATCGGTAAATTCACCAAAGAAAGAACGATTCTTGTTCCGCGCTTCATGATGGAGAGGCTGTGGCAGTTCAAGAACTCTCCTGAGCGGTTACGTCGGGCGGCGAAGTGGGATTTGCATTATGGTACCAATAAAGCCCGTAATCTGTTCCTGAATCGCTCAGGCAAGGCTATAAACACCGGCTCGATAACCAATATCTCAACTAAAGTTGCATCGGAACTGGCGGTGTCCGGCATCAAGTTTAACAAATCATTTCATGACCTCCGGTCTACGTTTGCTACTACACTTGCGAAGTTCATGATAGAGAATCACCTTCCCTTGGGTTTTATCCAATATAGGCTGATGTCTTTGATGGGGCATGACAACTTCTCTACCACACTGAAGTACATCAATTTCTCTCGCGATGTTACGTTCGAAAAGCAGATGCAGGACTGGATTAATCGCATCTTTTCCGACCTCAGACCGTTTTTGGAAAAAGAAGCGAAGGCCCGAGCTAATGAGGTGAAAGCATGATTATTTATCCGTCCCCCATAATGGCTGGGGTAAGATTAGACCGTATTGAACAAATCTCAGCCAAGTTTGCAGAACATCTGGAAGCATGTGTGGTTCGCTATGCTGACAACCGAGTTCGTTGGCAATGGGCCCCGTCTTCAATTAGGAGTAACATTAACGACGTTGTTGCTGCTTTTGCTGACGTGTTTGGTAAATTACAGCCTCACCAGAAAGAAGACCTTGTTTTAAATGGGATGGATGCTTTGAAATCGGACGATCTTTGGGCGCATGTAGAAAACGTGACGCTACGCCGTTATGGGTTTTCTCGAAAGGGCGGGGATGTGAAACGAGGTTTCCTTATACTCAACTCTATCCATCAAGATGAACCTTGCCTGAAGTCGCCGAGTGTTTTTCAGCTCGGGGCGGCTCTCTGTCATATCCAGGAGCTGTACAAAGCATCGACTGAATTTTTGTTGGAATATAAACAAGCAATGCTGAAAATTGATGCTGGAACTAACCTTCCCTCAACAGCCTTAACTCTGGAACTTAGTACCTTCTCGCTGTTGAAACTTGTGATAGAAGACCAGTGGGCCAGGCGTGTGATAGGTGAAAAGGGATTAGAGGCATTTGTCCTCTATCCCAAGCTCTTCAATAAAATTGAAAATGTTAGAACCTGGCAGCCATCAAATTGTATGGATCGTTTGATGGAACATTATGATCCTGTCGCTTTCAATAGAGGTATGCTTACCGTCTTGGGCCATATTGTTGACATGCACGAGATATGGTCGTTATCTCAACCACTATACGATGATCTTGCGAAGTATGCTGAGACTATCGGGCGGAATGGACGAACAGTTTCGCGCGAGTTTGCGCGATTCCAAGCAGCGATCTTGCGTGCTAAACGTATTTTGCCCTCTAAAGATATGGGCTTATTAAAGGAAAAGGGATTAGTAAGCTTTGTTGATGATGACTACCGGATTTTGCTTGCATTGTATCAGAAGAAGAAATTTGATAAGAGCGACTTCGGGTATATAAAAAGAGTTGTCGATGCAGTTTTCCCTGAAAAGAAAAAGGATATAAAGGATATAGTGCCGTACCATATTACTTTTGATAATGTATTTGCAGATAGGCCTCTTTATGTGGATTACGGTCCAATACGGGATCTCTCGATAATTCTTTACGAAGATCTTGTCAAATTACTTGACGAGCAAAAGGCGACTATAGATCAGAAGAATGTAAACAGCAGAACACTGCACCATCGCTATAGTCAACTGAAAACTTGCTTAATACTTTGTCGCCACGAATTAGAGCAGGAATGCCTTCCTTTGTTGCAGGAACACGGCATGAAGGCATTCAACTTGCCTAGGTATAAACTTCAGAAGACAATATGCCAATTTCTTCAAGATGCGGCGCGAAACAAAACGCTTGCTACAATATCAGCAAACGGCTATAAGAAAACTCTGAAATGGTTTTTAACAGAATCAGGATTCCATATTGTTGACGCGTATCCGATTAGAACAACAAAGATCACTCAACACCTTAAACGTTTAAATACGGATGATTATTACAGCGCTGAACAATGCCGGGAAATAGCATTTCACATCGAATGTCTATTAGAGGAGGGCAACTTAACATGTCACCAAAGCATCAACCTGTTGCTTGCCAGGATACTGTTAAAAACGTGTTGGAATCTGGCACCTACCTTAGACATTGAATGCGAAGATATTGTACGCACATCATCTCCGCTCAATCCGAATGTGAAAGCATCAGTAGTTGTTCGCAAAGCAAGGGCCGGCTATCGCACCGATGCCTACACCTTCGAGGAACCAAAAATAAACGTTACTGCCATGAGAAGTGCTGTTTCCGATTTAGAGTATGTACGTGACAAACTTACCGCCGATCTGCGGAGCACTTTATCAGAATCAAACCCATATAAGAAATATGTGTTTATTATAAAAAGTAAAGGGGTGGTAAAGCGTCTTTCATGTGAGTCAACAGCAACCATTTCAAAATTATTAAAGAGCCGCGGATGCACACTAACATTTGACTCAATGAAGATACGGAAGGGCGGCGTTAATCATGTGTATCGTCAGGTTCAAAAAGACCTTGAGGAGTACGAGGCAGCAGTTAAGCAAGACTTCAAGACTTTCCAATCACACTACTATCGCATTGATGAGAACCAATCCCGCTATACTCTTGGGAAGGCGGTTGGAGTAATGGAGGACTATTTCCAGGGCAAGGAAATATCCAAAGATATAATTATTATCACGGAACCTCAACACAATTTCCAGCATACGCCTCCGGGGGAATGCGCGTCCCTGGGCAGTGATCCTGATGCTATCAGGTATAACCTTGAACATAAACGTCTCCATGCTGAGAAAGGCTCGGAACTAAAGTTTTGTGCGGACTACCTAAGTTGTGTGTGGTGCAAGTTCTTTCGTTTAGTGGCTGATCCGGAACATGTATGGAAATTGCTCAGCTATAGAGAATACGTGCTGCTCACTATGGATTTCTCCGCCGTTGAAGGAGAGGCTATAGTTGACCAGCAGAAGCACATTAAAATTTTGAGGGATAGGGTGGACGAAATGCTTGCACAGTTGGATAAAATTACTCCCGGTGTCACAGACAGAGGGCGGGCCCTGATACGAGACAAAGGGATGCACCCGGACTGGGCTTATGTTATGCCTGATGTCACAATGCATGGGAATCGGTAGGAGGTATATTTGATTCATAAAGACCTAGTGGAAATTATGGACTCCATTGCCAAGGTGGATGGCAGTATTACAATTAACAACCTCACTCTGGATGAAATCAATGCCCTTCAGGACAAGGTTGTATGGGAATACTCCGACCGCAGATCGCCACAAGCGATAGTGCGGTTCGGCGGGACACATTTCCGTCCCAAGAAAGAGTCCGAAAGTATAACTTTCGACACGGGGAGTCCCCAGTATGATTTTGAATTGAAGGCGATATTGATATTGATGTTGCATGCAGGGAACAAGCAAGGCGGGGACCCTTACAAATGGAGTACCACCAACGTTAGAGCACACACCTTAATTAGATTTGCGACGTACTGTCTTCAACGCGGGAAAAGGTCATTCCGTGATATGGAAACGATGCCTGATGTAAAGTTGAAGACGCTTATGGTTGGTTTTATACTGGACGATGATAGTCGAGGCGGTATGGATGCTCTAGTAAATACTTCAAACTTTCAGGGAGCCCGGGATGCACTACAACACCTTTCCGGTTACGGGCTTGTGCCACGACCTGATTTTATGGAGTTAATGGATGAGTTAACTCTGAAGCCTATTGAAAAGCATCAATCTGAACATAGGCTGAAGCACTCAATTATACCCACTGGGGTGATGAAACATTTAATTGGCGAAGCTGTAGCATATGTTGACCGTGCTGAAAAGAAATTTGATAAGTTGGCCAAAATCTTTCGGCATACACATAACGCCATAATAGGCAAAAAATGTACGAGGCCGCAGGACGCAATTTGGTTAAAACAACCAAAGACAGCTGAACAATTAGGGAATATCCTTGACAAGCACTTTAGTCATCTTCAGCGTCACACATATGCCTTAACGCTTGCTTTCACTGGGATGAGGGACGATGAGGCTGGAGAGTTAGAAACGGACTGCTCAGGGTGTCGGACGGAAAATGGGGAGTCTATATATTTCATCAAGAGTTGGCTGTCGAAGACTGCCGAGAATCCTATCTACCTGGATTGGGTGGCCAATGAAACTGCTTTTCGGGCTGTCAGACTTTTATCTAAGCTTAACAATCTCTATTATGAGCGCGCCAACCTAATCCTTGAGCATTATCATGATATACTGACATCTCAAAAGATCAATGAACTGAAACATGGACTACAGGAGCGAAAGCTTTTTGGGATCATATTGACTATCCGAAATGCGACTTTTCGCAAGAACACCAAAGGTAGATCCACGCATTCTACTATGTCGCCTAAGAAATACCGTATTCTGGTTGAGGAGGCCGATATCGCGCAGCTTGAACAAATGGAATGCAACTACAAGTCCGTGTCGCCACGCAGCGGGTATCGTGGAAAACCTTTCAATGTCGGTGATTATTTTAATTTTACCGCACACCAGTTTCGCCATACATTTGCCTGGTTTATTATTGCAAACCGTCTTGGTGATATTGACGATATCAAATACCAGTTTAAGCATCTTAAATCGTCGATGACGCTTATCTATGCTGAGCGCGGGTTCAAATCGTTGATGGAATTAGAGACTATAATCGAGGGTTTTGAAGTCTTTCTTAGTGGGAAGTCATACACTAATATAGTCGAGTCAGCTATGTCCGGGCAGATTGCTGGAGGCGGCGGCGAGCATCTGGCCCAACTCCTTCGCGAGATGAACCGTGGCGAAGATAACGAGATATACACCTCTGGGCACCAGCCTCATTTTAAGAACACTAAAGAATTAGTTGCTTATATAACACGGTTTAGCGACTCTCTCCGGGGGTTGCCTCATGGGTACTGCACCAAAGGACCAAACTGTAAAATAAGGAATGCTGCAGACCCTTCCCTGTGTATCAACTGTGACACCTATTATGCCATCCCGAAGCATCTTCCTTATTGGAGAGCCATCAAGGCTAATTGTGAAACTGGATTGTCCAAAATTGCTGGACTTCCAGCAGAAGCACAGGAAAATTTTAAGTCGTTTAAGCAGAACTTGGATGATAATTTGTTTGCTGCCAAGAAGGTGATTATTAGGCTTACCCTTGGAATACCTGCACCCGGAGAGGTGGTGTAATGGATACCAGAGCCAAGATAGTGAAGGTTATTAACCAGATGCTTGCTGCCAATGAAAGCATTAGCATCCATTCTGTCGCCGAAAAGAGCGGTGTGTCACACTCCTTGATCTACAATCGTTACCCTGATCTGAAAGAGCGGATCAAGGAGCTGAAAACAGTTCAGAAGGCCAAGCTCAAGGCAGCTAACGAGCAAGATCTGATCAACACACTTGTGGCGCAGAATAAAATGCTACGCGAGCGAGTGAAGGATGAAAAAAGGAAACAGGATGCTGAGTCATTCAAGATTCTTTTGGCCCACGTACAGGAAGTCTACTCTATGTACGATCAACTGCTTGAAGAACGAAATATGTTTGCAGCCAGATTGAAAGGCTGTAAATGAGAAACAGCCAAGATAAAACTACGGTGTTCAGGAAGCAGTAGAAAAATGCGTTTACAGATTCTGTATGTAAATCGGCTTTCAATTTTGATCCGGTATCGGCACTGAAGATTGGCCCACCTAATCTATAACATCTTGATTTACAGGGATGCTTCAAGTTTCAGTGGATCGAATTGAACGCCGATGCTGGGTCAGAGTTCGACGCCGGTCAACACCTCTGGTCATTATAACCCCTGAAAGAGTTTTGACAATGAAATGCCGAACGCTTCGGATACTTTCCTAAGAGAAGTGATTGTAGGATTCCTTTCTCCTCGTTCCATCCCACCTATATAGTTTCTATGCAAGCCGGACAGTTCCGCCAGTTCTTCCTGCGAAAGATTGGCCGCGCCTCTTAAAGTTCTCAGTTTTTTCCCAAACCGTTTCAAGAATGATTGATTCATGATTGCTGGTATTCTTCTAAGACTGGCTGCTTGCTGTCTACACACTATGAGTGTGATTTGTTATAATTGCTAAGCAGCTCATAAAGACAAAGGGAGTTTTATATGTATGTATCGAGTCTAGACGACGCAATAAAGCACACAAAAAAATTCTGGGAAGTCTTGAAGGCCCGACGGGCAAAAGGCCTGGGAGATAAGTTCTGGGCTTCACCTGGACCTGTCTTCAGGCCACAGTGTGAAGTACTGTACATTGGATTGATCGACGACAATGGCAAATTGTCATACATCGCCGAAAAAATATTATCTTACGATGATTGGAGTGATGCTCTCGCTTTCGCCGAACCCTTTTATAGGAGCATTGTAGAGGCACAAAATAAGAGGGCCCAACAATTCCTTGAAAAAAGATTAGAGGAGAAACGGGTATTTGCACCTCTTCAAGTCATTCCATATGCTATGTGGAAGTGGCCATGGTTGTATATAGCGAAAATATATTATCAAAAGCCTGAGATTAACTATGTTCCTCTTCGTGACCCATATGTTGTTTTCCCGAGGGTCTTCAAGGATACTCAAAACTACGATCCAAAATGGCAAATTTTAATCAAAAGCGGCTGGATCAACGAAATCGGGGAAGTCAGAGATGAGATTGTCGCGGCTTTAAAGGAAAGGGAGAGGCGATTATTGGATGCCGGCGGAATTCTGGATGATAAACCCGCCGTTGTTTTATAACCCATGCTGCGCGCTGAAATCCTTTAATTGTGGGCGGCTGGATACCCTTTTAGGGGGATTACCACAAAAAAGAGGTAAGTAACTGGGAGGAGAACTTGCCGGAGCGTCGAAGAGCGATGACATGCTCCATGGACGCATAATGAAACTCCGAGACGATATGCTTCTGCTGCGTTAGGGCACTGCGAATCCAAGGCATTGGACAAAAGAGATACTTGATTTAATAGACGAATTACAGGCAAAGCACGACCGGCTTTGCGCTGAATACAATAAAAAGGTTTTCAGCTGGTAGTTTAGAATAAAGCCGAAAACACAGGAGGTAAAATCAAATGGCTCCACCACTAACTGAAGGACGCCAGAAAAGTCTCACCAAGCAGCCTACGACCTCGCCCAGGCCTAACGTTCCTCCTCCGCCTATGCCGCCTATCGGGCCTGACAAGCGGCCTGCTGGGACATCTGACGCCAAGAGTTGCAGCAAAGTTTTATCTGCCACAATATCAGTCCGCGGAAATATCAAACTTCCGCAAAAAGCTCTCGAAGCGCTGGGCTCAAAGGGAGGCGACCCAGTTGAACTGATACTAGGAGACAAATCGCTTATACTGCTCCCAGCTACAAACCGTCCCAGCGCATATAAAAGGCTCTTTACTCTGGCGGCCAAGGCGTTAAACGGCAAGAAAAACGCTGTGCTCTGGCTCCATGCCTCGCATTTCGCTCTCGGTGGCCGACGGCCGATCGATCACATGCGGTCTGCAAAAGGGGCTAAAGATGTCGAGGATTTAATCTTTGCCACTGAATACGGCGTGGAGTTATAGGTATCCGCCCTCCAAAGTTTAATATGGCTGGAAAGTTTGGGAGTCTCAAGGAAAATATTACGGGACAGGAGAGTTCTGTGGGAATCTGCCTCGCATGGGTAAATATTGACTTGTCGTCACCTTAATCATGGAATGATTATTATGAGTAAAACTGAGAAAAGTTTAATAGCTGGAGGAATAGTAATAATCATAATTTCTATTGCATCAATTGTCTGGCAAAGCCAGAGAGATAAAACAGTTATTTCCACTGAGCCGGCCGGCATAGCACAAACGGCGCAATTCATGCCGTCAATTTTCAGAAACGGATCAACCACCGAGATAATAACAGACAAGGGAACTTTTTTGGCTAACGGTACTTTCCAGCTGATCAAAGGGGATGAGCTATATATCGAAAAACGCGAGTCCGGCAAGCGTTTTATTTGCGGTCATAAAAACTGCACCTGTAAAGAATTGGAATAGGATATCCAGACTTGATGCAGAGGGAGTGAGGAGGGGCCAAGATGCAACCAGTTGATGATAACGACCTGCGCGTAACGTGGTTTGAATTTATTTTTCTAGCTATTGCAAACACGCTGCTCATGATTCTCAACAACCTTGTCGGCATAGTCATGTTTCCAATCATCGGAGCCTTGGGCGGTTGGCTTTTGGGCCTGACGCCTGTTGGCGCCTGGATTGCCGGTGGACTTAAATTAGTCCATCTAGAAGCTCAGGCTGGTGACATATACAAGGTTGGGGCCTTGCTCGGATTCATAAGAAGCTTTCTCGTTAAAGAAAAAAGTCGTTCAAAGACGGAAAGGTATATGTTAGGGAAAAAAGGACGTTTCAAGAAGTCCGCTCTTAGCAATCTGATAACAGAGCGCAGCTTATACCAGTAGAACCTGCTATCTGAAAGGAGCGTAGATCCGCAAGAAGACTTGGCAAAAGATGCAAAAGCTCATGCCCGACATTAGAAGCATAAGGAGTTAAAGATGGCTGATTTTCTTGTCATATCTGCAACAGTAACAATCGGATCAATTTTATGGCTGAAGATAATTAAACCATGGCTTGACAGCCGACCGCCGAGAGAAGCTTTTGTGCGCCCCAGAGTGGCAGGCAAGAAAAAACTGAGCAAGAAATGACAATATTATCTGCCAAAACAAACGTTACGTGGTTTTTGTTTTCTTTCAAACTTGAACAGTACTGGAGATCAGGAGGGAGAAATGCGCTGGGAAGACGTTGTATCGGTCAGAGTCATTGCTCATCTTGAGTTCGAAGTCACTTTTACCGATGGCCTTACAGGCAAAGTCCGAATACTTCCAACACATCTCTTCGGTGTCTTCTAAAAACTAAGAGACCCCGGCTTTTTTAATCAGATACAGGTGGCCGATGGCTTTGTTACATGGCCAGGGGAGCTTGATATCGCGCCTGATGCCATGTATGAGGCTATCAAGCAACACGGAGTGTGGATACTACAATAATAAGCTTCCGGTAAAAATGGAGGGTAAATCATGGAAAAACAAACAACGTTAAAATGCCGGGAGCGGTGAAACTGCGGTCACGAAAGAGAATACAATCAAGGGATTGAAACGCCTGTTTACAACTAAAGTGAAACATTTTTTCCATTAATGATTTGGAGGTTAGCGTGTGCAAGAAGATATCAGAAAACATAATGAAGATTGGTGAGGGCCCTGAGCATATCATATATCGTAGTGACTGTGGATGTGGGAGTAACGACCATAGTCAGACGTTGTTTTTGGACCTTGATGAGGATTTCGGGTTAGGGATGAGGCTATATGCCGATATAGATGTCCCGATATATTATGGCAATGGAAATATGTTTTCCCGCGCATGGCTGCGGGTGAAGTATGCGTTCAGATTGCTATTTACTGGTAATATCCACATGGAGAGCGATTTCCTATTCCGCGGGGCTGGTCATATTGAAGACTATATTACAGCCTTGCAACAGGGGCTTGATAAGTTGAAAGAGAGGGACAGGAAGGACGTGATATAGTTCAGGAACCACGCCATAAGTTCACTGAAACTTATAAGGAGTATCAGGATAGTCTACAGCATCTCAGAAGTTTGGTTAACCAGATTCACGCGGCTAATCATTCAGCGACAGTGAACTTTAAAGACGAATAGGATATGACAGAGACAGGGGAGCAAGTGCGAAACTGCCGTGAGGCAGGATAGCCCGAAGCCCGATAGCGCAAATCGGGGGTGGCGATGCTATTTATCCACCTTAAATAAGAATAGCAGTGGGCTGCTAACCTGTACTTAGTTTACGGTTTACAGATGACGGCTTACTTTTTACAGGCTTACAGGTTACTTGTTACTCGACGGCTCCGCGTCTCTGACTTTACACTGAAACTCCGGGGAAAAAACAAATTTATGTTCTACACAGTCTCGCCCGCGCGCGGTTCTGTTTCTATAGCAAGTGTTATGCGTTGCGAGGTGTATGCGGCTGGAGACGGCACGCTGCGCAGTTAGGATTTCATATAAAATCTGTTAACATATGGCAGATTCCCTTGCTATTCGCGGGGTCACAGACTTCATTGCAGGAGGATAGTGTGTTTAAATTGTTTGATGCCTTCTAAGTAATCACTTAGGAGGTGAATCATGGCAAGAAGCTTCAAGAAGAATCCCGTCGTTAAGGAAAGGTGTCGCAACGGGAAAGCTCAAGAGTGTATTAAAAGACAGGCTTCCCGTGCCGTAAGAAAGGCCGAAGATGTCCCTGCCGGCAAACAATACCGGAAATTTTACTGTAGCTGGAACATCAGCGATTACGCCTTCAGGAACACTTGGGACGATTACATATCGTTTATGAGTAACAGGCGTTATGGCAGGCCATTAACAGTTGATGAAATCAAAAAGGAGAGAAGATACTGGGAAAAATGTTATTACCGGAAGTAAGATAAAGTCTGGATGCCAGCTTACTACTTGCGTATTCCAGAGATTAGGGACACCTGTTCCGTGCCGCGGCGTAGCATGATCAGCCATGGGTTGCCGTGGAATTGGCGCTATAAACCAGAACCACCGCGCAGCATATTCGTGATAAAATGCCGGAGTATTACAACGTAAGAATTAATTGCGTAGAAATAACCGGGTTGGCTGTCCTTTACAAGGAGGGCAAAAGAAATGATTGATTTAATCCATAAGCGTTGTTGGCGTGTAGCCAATCCTTCAGCGAAAGAGTTTGCGAAAGATGGCGGATGGACTGCAAGGACTGGAAAACCTGATTGTTCTACGGGGTGTAAGTGGTTTGCGCCTTTAAAAGAAGCAGAATATGACTGGGGAGTATGTTTGTGCCAGAATGGGCCAAGATCGGGGATGCTCACCTTTGAGCATATGGGATGCGGGAAGTTTAGGGTGCAGTCGGGCAGAGTGTTAACCGGCGTCGAATTTTGCCCGGTATCGGCTGCAAATCGACCCACTTAAACTTGAAGCAGCACTGTAAATCAGAATGTTGCAGATTAGCTGGGTAAACGTTCGGTGCCGATACTGGATCAAAATTGAAAACCGATTAACACATACAGCATGGAGGAAAAAATGGAACCCAATAGTGTACCAAAAACCCCCTCGAAAATAGACACGCAAATAGCAGTAACCCCACCGGTTGAACGGAACCGGTAAAGCTGTACCAAAAACAGGTGTTTTAGGAACAGTATTCCATGGAGGCAAGAGATGGCTGTCATTGATTTTACAAAAGTATCATCTTTTCTTTTGATTGTTTTAGGTGCTATCGTGGGTTCACTGGGAACCCTCTTAATAGAACGAAAAAAACATAAATACTCTTTACAAAAAGAATACTTCAATAATAAACTGAAAGTTGCAGAAGCAATTATTGATAAGCTTACTAAAATGAAAACGGCTTGCTCCTTAATAGCCCGCCTGTTCCCAAAAATACCAGATATGGCTGAATCTGGCCGTCTTGAAGACTTAACTCATGTTATTAAGAAAGTGGTGTCGGATATCACGAATATATCGGAAGAAACGACGGCGTTATCCAGCAAAGCAGGTCTTTATTTTGACATCATGGATTCTAAGAAATTTGAACAGTTAGGTGACACTTTTCTAAACCAATTCTTTGACTCCGTAAAAAAAATAGGGTTTTTGATTCAGTCACAAACCGCCGGCGCTGATACCGAAAAAATAAAGGAAGAGGCTCTGGCGGAACTGAATAATCTATCTGCATGCTTTGCTTCTATAGCACCCATGTTTGAAGAAGTACAGGCCAGCATAAGAAATGAAATGAAGAAATATGAGGGGTAGGTATGTTTTAGAAACAGGCAATGGAGAGTACGGCTGGATTTAAAAGGGCAAGGGTAGGGGGAGAACTGAGAAACAATTTATCTGACTTGCTCAGTAATGCTTTTTCCCTGTAAAAATTGTATGATGATTAAGCGGGTTCATTAAATAATGGACAATATTTACTAGGGGTGTTCAAATGAGCTTGTCCGATGATGTTAGAAAATACTGTAAAGAATTCTATGTTGATCCCGCTAAAAGTAGCGGGGAACACTTTGTTACTATTCGCGCGGGCACCGTGCACATGGCTTTGAATTACAAGAATAGACATCCATTGGTGTGTTCTGCAATTGGTTCTAATATATTTGAGATAATGTGCAATATTAAGAGAATATCTATTGATGGTCCACTAAACGGAGCGAATACAAGCTTTACCTTTGAATTGTAACCTAAACGCGGGGCGTTTTTTCTTACTAAAACTTAAAAGAGATGTTTTAGGGATCAGGTGGTTATCTTTAAAAAGTCTTCGATACTTCACCGCCACGTTATGAGAACTTTAATTAAAGGCGTGCGGTACCAAAGGAAACCCTCTGGTACCCCGCACGTTGCTTTAATTCCATCAGCGTTTTGTGCTATGATTCAGAGCACATTATACTAAGGTAGCTTTGGATTTGCTTGACAACGATCCGCAAAATCAAGGCAAGTACTTCCTCAGCTACCTCTCTCCATTTCCAGCCCCATTTGTAAGGTTTCATGGTTAGCCCCCTTCCTAATAGATTTCAAATAATTACGCCCAAAGAGCGTTAAACGCGCTACCTCACTAATTTTCTTTACGCTCAGCCATTTACCCCAAAAAAAATGGCCGGTAAATACCTTTTGTTTAAGGTTTTTTCCGGCCATCTATTACTGATTTAATATAGAAGATCAATTTTCAAGTGTCAAGTCTAAAAAAACTAATAGCTATATAATCAAAAGCTATAAGCCTACTTTCTGAGCTTTTACACTTTTGGTATCTCACAACAGTCATAAGTCTAACTACTTGTTATATAACCTTTAATCTAATGCCCCTATGAATACTATAATGCCTACCCAGCCTTTAACGAACCGGCTTATTGCGATTCTTTTTTGCCTTGACTTCTACAGTGTAGCGGTACTATGATAAGTAGTATGATGTCAGTACATTAACACTATGGAGGCAAACTATGATTATGATATGGAATAAAGACTATACGGATGAAGGTGGTACACCAGGTGAAATACGAATAGGCTGGCCCTCGTGGGATAAAGGAGAGCACAGAAGCAAAAGTATTAAATGGGCATACCGCGATGAAAGTGGGAAAATTTCACGTGGTTCTCCTGAGGTCCCGTTCGATGTTCTTGTAGAAATGGTGGTGTATGCCATGGAAAAAGGAGAATTAACTGAATCGCAAATTGAACGGCTGAGAGGTGTTTTGTAAACAGCGCTAATGATTGGCGGCTTATTCCTGATAAATCAATGGGGTAAATGTACCAGAAACAGATGTTTCAGGAACAGTAAGGTTTCTCATGAAACCGAAAAAGACTGAATTTGAGAGGACGCAACGTAAATATTATGGCCCGCAATACTAAAAGAAGAACCAAACCAAATGAACAACTGTCTCCTCAACAGCAGAAGCTGTTTGATTTACTTACAGTCGTAACGGAGACAGCAAAGGCAAAGGGATGGCAAACAGAAATAACAGCTCTAGATAAAACTAATTTTAGATATGCTACTGTCATGGTACATAGAGTAATGCGTGGCGGTTTTGGTTTTGCCGATGTCAGCGGATTATTCGAAATTACCTGTGATCAAAAGATCAAAATCTCTTATCAGGCCACCTCGTTTCATAACTATGGCTTAGCCGATCTTTATGACGCAATCTCAAATGAATTTTGGAAGCTTCCTTGGGTTAAACCTAAGCAGTCTGACAAATCTCCGGTTAAACCGCAAAACTTTATCGTACTTCAAAGACTTATTCGGCGGTTTCATAATATTGCGCGTCAATTAAAACACCGTCATGAAGATCGTTCAACTATCATAATAAAAGATGAATACGATGTACAAGATTTATTGCACTCCTTGCTTAGAGGGCTTTATGATGATGTTCGCGCAGAGGAATATTGTCCCAGTTATGCCGGCAGTTCCTCAAAAATGGATTTCTTACTTAAAGAGGAGAGGGTCGTAATTGAGACAAAAATGACGAATGCGAAACTTAAAGATAAACAAGTGGGGGAGCAACTTATAATCGATATTAAGAAGTACCAGCAACATCCTGACTGTGGTAGGCTCATATGTTTTGTTTATGATCCCAATGGATATCTCAAGAATCCTGTCTCCCTGGAAACCGATCTCAGCGGCATGCATGACAAAATGGAAGTGAAGGTTATCGTTGTATCCGTTTGAAGGGGAGACAGCAGGATAAGCTGTAAGTTTGTCTCTAAAAGAGATGTTTTAGAAACAGCAATGTCTACTTATGCAGTTAGAAAACCATTTTTTCACAAAAAAATTACCGGACATGATACAATTATGGGACGTTATCGAGAAAACTGCCTAATCACTTGTTAGATTTTTTGAGGAGGTTTAGATGCCCTCCACACTTATCAGAAATGTCTTCAATCGCGGCAAGTACAGTAACTACTTGATAGGTGGGAACGTTTGCAATGCTTTTGCCCTGGGCGAGCTTGGCTCAAGTGACGACTTCTTTCTGGTAGGCGCTGAACCTGATGGGGAGTCGAATTACCCGCTACTGACTGGCAACATCCTCGATTCTGAAGGCAATATTCTCTTTCGCCTTGTCAAGAACATGCTGGTTATCAACCCCGGCCACTGCTCCAAGATACTTGGAGATCATGTCGGCTACGAGATTCATGACGGTAACGGTCATCTGATCTTCAAGGTCCAAACGAAGTTCGAGTGCCTGCCGGGCGATGTAGTTGAATCTTTTGTGACTACCATAGCTGCGAAGTTCTACAACAAAGTTGGGCAGTTAGTTTTTTATGCCTCATTAGGAGAAAGCGAGGAGCGTATAGAGTCCCAGGTCAAAAGTGCGTTCGGGTTCGCCGAAGGATTCCATTTAGTACAGAGGATGTCGGATGATGAAATAACAGTAGCTCGCCTTATGTTGGCGTCGGGTGGTGCAATCCACCGATTGATTACAGGTCAGGTCACAGGGCAAGACATCTCCCTCGATGGTACTGCCTGCTTGAACGCAGATATTTCTAACTGTAGGGTTCAAGTGTCAACGGGCGAATTTGCTCTAATTGGCAACAATATCAGAAACTGCAAATTCGACTTTACTGGTGCGGCGGAGAACATACGCGAACTTGTTGTATGGCTAATGCAATCCACTGGGTAGACGAAATCTAATCCGACGTTCAGGTCTATCGGCCAGAAGGTTGCCTCTGCCTCAATTTTAGCTCTGCGCATTTTTCCCGGAAAGCCACAATAGTTTCAATTCTTGATAATTCTCGATTTGTCGGGTGAACTCGCCGAGAGTGGAATCAGGGGACTGTCCGCAATGCTCCGGAAAAGGTGGCTGGGTTCGTCAGTATGGTGGTGTTGTTGTGGTGTATTATGAGCGGCACACAGCATAACACACCATACGTTATTCCTTTACAAAAGA
>Ga0181533_1001144_pt1 | contig 34610 bp, 38 predicted proteins | sample PEATcosm2014_Bin_45_FD_119772 | JGI IMG/M metagenome (GOLD analysis project Ga0181533, IMG submission 119772) | Peatland microbial communities from MTU Mesocosm Facility, Houghton, MI, USA - PEATcosm2014_Bin11_60_metaG | ecosystem: Environmental > Terrestrial > Soil > Wetlands > Peat | place...
CAAACCACGATTCTACAACGGTTTGGCCTAAAGGATTCAAACCATAGTCGAAACGGGCCTAGGTACTGGCCCGTCTATAGGATTGGCATTCCTATACCGATGAGACTGCCGATTGAAAGGAAACAAGATGGAACGTAGGTATGTAGTTAAGTGGGCTGACGAATGGGCACAATGGGAAGTTATCGACACCTTTGCTGCGCAATACACCATAGATGATGACTACCTTTGTCGGCGTGGCCTGTTTACCACCCGCCTTAATGCTCAGCAAGAAGCTGACAGGTTGGAGGGTCTTCGTGTCTCGTAAGCACAACGTCAAGCACATCCGATCCCGTTCCCATTACCCCGAGCGCCTAGCGGCCCGTGGGGTATCGTCACGATCAGTCAAGATGATTGACTTCATCCCGGTACCTAGCCACCCAACGCCAGGTTTCGAGGGTAAGCGTCCAACACAGGAACAGCTAGATAGAGTTGCCTTTATAAGGCATCTCAACTTCCCAATAGAGGAAGCTAGTTAACCTGTAGGCTCCGTGCGAGTCGCTGTCAGCAGCGTTTTCGTCGGGCGCTTGAATGGACGGGCTCGTAACTGGCGGGAGAGATATCCCGCAAAAGGGGCCGTACATTCTGTGTCGATCAGAATGTACGGCCCCTATATATTTTTGTCCAAAAACGATTTACTACTAAGTACGACGATTAGCCGTCCTTACACGATGGCAGTTTGCGCATACCACATCACACTTCTCGACCTCTGCGATGATGGCTGCCCATGAGTACCGATGCTTATGCCCGCTTATGGTGAATAGCTTATCCTCGTTTGGCCTATGGTCGAAGTCGAGCGCTTCGGCGTGTTCCCCATATCCGCAGTCTTGACACCCAATGATCAGCTTGTATAGCTGAAGAATACCTTGAGAGTCTTGCTTCTGCTTACGCCGATGCACCTTACGTTCAGCACGCCTCTTATTGGCGCATTGCCATTGCACGGCGCCCTTGCTTTTAATAGCAACTGGGCCACACTCAGCGCATAAAGCTGTCCGAGACTTCTCGTCAACCATGCTTAGCCGGTGAACCCATTTGCCGCCCATTTAGGCCGTCTTTTATTTGCCTAGTGTGTTTAGTGATAAATGTTACTCCAAGTCATCTTCCGGCTCGAAGTCATACAGTCCAACATCTCCACGTAGCTTAGCTGCAAACTGTGAAGCACCGAGCCCCTTGGCAAATGTGTACAGCGCCACAACGCCAGCGGCACCTGCGGCCACATACAGGTCATGTAGATTGAAAGAGCTGCTTACACCCCACGATGCAGCAAAAGCAGCAGATCCCGCTGCTATAGATTGCTCAGCAAGAGTCTTAAAAAACTCTAGATTCCAGGTTGTCATTGGGTACCTCCGTGTTGAGATTGATAAGCGTGTATGACTGCGAACCTTTGAATAAACTGCGCAGCCTCAGCATGTGACGTAACAACAGTGAGTGAGTTATCCTGTAGCTCCTCACCCGAAGCGGACCAGTTAGTGCTTCCAGTGAAAACCACATAGCCATCAATCACACCAGACTTCAGATGCATAATAGCACCCTTCTCTGATGTGCCTACGGTGTAATCCACACCAGCAGCATCAAGTAGTGTTGCTAGCCTAGCCTGTTCATCGTCATCCTTAAACTGTGACGAGTCGAGTGTAAGCATGACCTTGACACCCCGGCCCGTAGCCTGTACCAATGCTACACACAATGCTGGATCAGTGAAGGCATACATGGCAAGGTTGATGGAAGTCTGGGCCTGTCCAAGCAGCCAGATCAATGCGGCGTGTACTTGATCGTCAGGGCTGAACAGTGTCCGGCGATCAGTCGGATAGTCTTGTACAAATGGTACAGCAGCAAACTGATCTAGTTGGGCAATAAAACTAAGCATCTTTCAAATCCTCCTCGGAACCTTGTCCCCTATGGCGCCGCTCGTGCTCAAGTATCCACTCCTCATTATCAGTAGTGCGCTCAGCAAGATCAGCATAGAGTGATTGTACCTGAGCCATAGCATCTATAAGTCCAGGCTTAGCTGGTCCCCATTGATCCGCAGGAGTACCTGTAAGCGAATGGATAATCTCTTGATGTTCCTTTAGAAACTTCTGATCTTCCTCTCGTCTAGTCTTATAGGCACGTTTAGTAAACCTGCCAATCCCAATGCCAATACCGCCACCGGTGGCTAAAGTGACTGCGATCAGCTCCGTTATTTGTACTACATTAATGAGACTGGCAAGCATTCTCAGCTCCTAACTCATAATCCACGCATAGAGCGCAGCGTCAGGAGTAAGATGCGGAAGGCCAGCCGCCTGACAGTCGGCAAACTCCTTCGGGGACAAATGAAAGCAGTTGACCTTACCCTTGCCTAAGCAAATGTATTGGTCCCCGCTATTGGGATCTTTGAATGTGAACACGCTAGGTTCCTTTCTAGACGGTAATAGAGGCCACAGTCCATCGGCGTTCCAACCCCCGAAGTCGAGAGTCATGAGCGTATCGACATCACAACTGACGCCATAAATCTGGATATTCGAGGCTGCATTAGCTTCAGGCCAACGAGACTGGACAATGTTAGCATCGGGATATGGCGGCTCATCACCATCAGGCGCATGACAGAAGTACTTAAAGCCATATCCCTTAACCTGCTCCCAAACAACAGACTGACCATAGAATGCAGGTGTACGCCCGCAGGAAAGAATAGTCTCGGCTCCGGCATGGAAGTACTCGATAATAGGGTTCGTAATACCTTCTTGATCGTTAGGCATCCATGTACCAGCGCCCTCGGGCTGGCTTACTTGATCTGCCTTATGGCACCATTCAGTAGCATCTATGATGCCTTGTTCGGCGCCCTCGTTAGGATCACCCGGCCATCGCTCGTTGAAACTCCATAGACCCATGTTGAGATCAGCAGCCTCTTGTGCTATCGCAGTTGTTAGATTGTCCATAACATACAATCCAACAGCAACAGCACCCTGCTCTTGAGCAGCTCGTAAGTTGAGCCAACCGGCAGAGTCTAGGCATAAGGCGGGAACACTAATCATTGAAATCCTCTCCAAGGCGAGTAAAGTAAGAGTCATACTGCGTTGCAACTACCTCACTAGAATACTTGCTAATGCCTCGTTTGCGTATGTAGGCACGACTCAATCCCTGTACATCCTCAACTGCCTGAGTAAACTCTCTCAGATTGTGGCACCGAAATCCAGTCTTACCTTGCTCAACAGTCTCGGGGAATGCGCCCCAATCCGTTGTGATTACCGGCGTTCCACAAATCTGCGCCTCGACATTAACGCCCCCAAAGGGTTCAAGGTACAAGCTCGGCACAAGCACAGCACGAGCACCGCCCATAAGCCTAGATCGCTCCTCCGGCTTAACTACCCCAACATATTGACCGTAATCTGGTGGAGTACCTTGGCCGGCAAGGATCAAAGGAACGCCCGAGCGTTTCGACGTTTCAACTGCAATCTCAAGACCTTTCATAGGAATCATCCGACCAATGTAGAGCAGATAGTCACCCTTACCTGTTCCTTTAGGGAACTGATCTACCTCAAAGTAGTTAGGTATGACCTGATCGTAGAACACACCTGGCGCCGACATAATCTCTTTTGACATCTGTCCAGTTCGGGCTCCATATACTGCGTGCATCCATGCATAGGACTCGAAGACATGATGACTTCGATTGAGGATACCTGAGTAGCCAACACCATATTCACACACCGTATGCATAGGAAAGGCATCAGCAATAGCAGCCTGAGGACCACCGGTCGTAAGGCAAATGATGTCGTTCGGTTGGATTCGTTTCTTGATCTCCTGTATGACCTTTCGATTCATCAGCTCGAAGTAGTCATTGTTCCATTTGGGCTCGGTTACAGCAACATTCTCAGGACCAAACACACACGGAACAGTATTAGGAAAAATGCTCTCATCTGAAGCATAAAGTGTTACTTCATACCCAAGCGGCTCCATCATACGAGCCAACTTGAGAGCCTTCATGGTGTAGGCACACCACGAGAAATCCCATGTTGTTGAGGTATGTGGCAATGATACGATATGCAATGCGGGTCGCATATTGATTCCTTTCTTTAAGCTGACCAAACTTCCATTACGGCAGGAGAAGCATTACCCTGACTAGGATTATTTGTACCACCCTGTACAACCAAATAACCAGTACCAGTAGTACTAAATGCCCAATCATATTGATAGGTATTACCACTAACTAGTCCCGTTATATAAAAAGCGGCAGAACCAGCATCGGTTATATTTGCTCCAGCTATGCACCACGAGTTCCCTACCTGAGATCCCCCACCGTGCGGCAAAAGCCCCCAATATACATAACCACCAATGGCTAGACCTGCGCCAGTTAGTCTAACAAGTACGTTACCACTTGAAGGAGCTGTAAAGGAGATAGTTAGATTAGTGCTGTCAACAGCAGCCATACTAGCACTAGCAGTGCTATAAATAGCTGCTGTAGATGGCTCATATTGCAGAACAGCTAAAAGACCAGATCCACCACCGCCGCCACCGGACGGACCAGTTGCCCCTATAGGACCAGTGGCACCTGCTGGACCGGTTGCTCCTGCGGGAGCACCCGAAGCACCGGCACCATCGAACACTGCAATGCTAAGCGGGCTGCGGTTATAGTACGGGCTTGGAACGCCAGTCGCCCCTTGCACACCGATATATGCAGTACCACCACTCACAAAGTACCCGAGGTCATATTGGTACGAAGCACCGGGGGTTAACCCACTCACATAGAATGTCGAAGGACTAGTTACCAGATTAGGCTCCGAGTATCCCAACCAAACAGAATCGCCCACCTGTGTAGTCGTTTCGTGCTGCAATAGACAAAGATACGCTGATCCCGTAGCCTCATGCCCAGCAACTACTTCGATGTAAACGGTGCCGGACGGTGGAGCAGTAAACACAACGGTTGCATTGGTAGCGTCAACAGCAACAGGAGTCGCAGACGATGTGCTATAGAGAACTTGAGTGGCCGGAGCATAAAAGGTCAAAGCCAATGGGCCACTATTGCCACCACCGCCGCCACCGGACGGACCAGTTGCCCCTATAGGACCAGTGGCACCTGTAGCCCCTGAGCCCGAACCACCACCACTAGGACCAGTGGCGCCTGTGGCACCAATAGTTCCGGCGCCGCTAGCACCAGTAGCGCCAGTTGTACCGGCGCCGCTAGCACCAGTAGCACCAGCTGTACCAGGCGTGCCCGAAGCTCCTGGCGTACCTGATGCACCTTGTGCACCTGTTGCTCCTGTAGCGCCGGCACCACCTCCACCGCCAGAAGGATAAAGCAAACCATCTCGCTGATTAGCTTCAAACTTTATGTTCCCAAAATCGTCAAAGATTTGAATGCCAAAGAGCGGACGTGCAGGACTAACCCAATGCGGAGACTCGACACCGCTAGCACCGGTTGAAAAGGGCGGATCTTCAGTAGGCAGGTTATTGGGCAGTTGCCCAATAATCATTACCGTTTGATCCTGAGATGAAGGGCCAGCCGAACCAGAGGCACCTATAACGCCGCTAGCACCAGTTGCACCAGTAGCGCCCATAGGGCCGGTAGCGCCGGTTGCACCAGTTGCGCCACCATCTACACCAGAGGCGCCAATGCCGCCTTCAGCACCAGTACCGCCTAACGCACCAGTTCCGCCAGGGCCACCAAGACCACCGAGCCCACCCGGATCGCCATAGCCACCTGCTGAGCCAGTAGCGCCAGTTGCGCCGGTTGCGCCGGTAGCTCCAGTTGCGCCTTGAGCACCAGTTGCACCTGTGGCACCTGTAGCTCCTGTTAAAATAACGGGCATTAATGGCTCCCACTCACTGTTCTAGCTCCTGACATTTAAGCTCCTGCATGGAAGGTACAAACAGAAATCTCCGTTTGGAGGACAGGCGGTGAGGATGGCACAGTTGCCGTAAATATGGCACTAGATGAAGCAGGCAGTGTATCCGAATCTCCAAATGCAAAAATACCTGGATAGGTAGCAGTAGGAGATTCTTGTGTGCCTCTTGGCGTAACAGGCAGGCTATCCGCTCTAGTCAACGTTATTGGGCTCGGCGGAACACCACTCGCATATGCAGTAGAAAGAGCCATAACCAAAGGTAAGTCCCCAGCCTCTACTGTAGCTCCATAAGATCCTAACTCAATGCCAACTGTATATTCTGGCGGATAAGCAGTAAAGTTTCCCCAAGGATATCCAAGCGGAGAAGCAGACTGATTTACCAGTTCCCAAATACCACCAGCTATTCCGCCTTCAGCACTATACGGTCCGGTGAAGTAGGTATATGGCCCCCATGTCAGTCCATCACCACTCTCAACTAGCCGTCCAAACCAATAAAAGTTATCGCCACACGACTCACCAAGAACAGTCCAACCAGTTGGACTTGGACTAGTTAGACCACCATAGTTATTAACGCCCATAACAAGATAGTTACTAGCTACAGGACTAGCACCAAGGGTTATGGCATTAACATACTTACTAGCAGAGTCACCAGCCGCAGAGGCGAACTGTCGCACATAAATACCAGAACTAACAGTAGGACGAGTCCAATCCTGTATGACCCAAGTCTGACGCTGAGCAAGGGAGTGCCTATCGGCGTTCGATTTCGCCAGATGGTCGTATAATGCTTCAGATGGTCTAGGAGTTGGAGTAGGCATTAGTTCCCCTGAAGAATCGGGTTATTGAAGTTGTAGCCTTGAGCCGGAGGCGTGTCCATAGTAAACGTACAGTGCGACTCACCCTCATCGGCAATGTCAGCTTGGTACTGCGTAATGCGCCACTCATTAGGCGGCAACCCCTGAGGGAACCGAGGATCGAACACATTACCATCCTGATCCTTCGACGGCATCCAAGCAGTACAGTCATCCCCAACAACAAAGGTACCAAGTCCGTTGTTAGGATCAAAAGCGTCAGTCACAATGACAGGAGCTACCGGGGGCCACGAGTTAGTGCGGAGTGCACTATCGGCCATGGCCTGCAATAGCTGAGTAGGATTAGGCGAGTTGAGGTTCGCCACATTAGTCACTCGATCAGTGTTCGGATAGCCCCCATACTTCTCACCGGCCTCGGTGTAGATATTCTCCAATACCACGATATCTTGGTTACCACCAGTGAAGTACTCAGTGTTACCTTGAGTCGTACCATCCTCAGGGAATGTCCACGAGTGACAGTTTCCAGGGTTCAGCAATAGTGTAGCAGCATTACCGGCTGGAATACTACAAGGAGTAGCGTCATAAACAACAGCTCCACGCCGAGGATAACTGAAGTTAACAGTGGCCTGTATCGGAGAATACTTGCCGTCCGTGTAGCTGAAGTCTACTGCTGCATCAAAGCCAATCTGATAACCAAGATTCGTTAGCTGAGAAACCAAGGCCTGCAAAGTTTGTAGAGATGTATAAGGAAAGTTAATCTCTACATAGTTAAACGGTGGTGTACGGATGCCGCTAATGCCACTGGTTATATTGCCGTTAGTATCGAATGTCATGACGGGAGATTCAATATAGGCCAACCCATGATCCCCGCCGTCTACCGGAGGAGTCAAGTAACTAGCTTGAGAGAAGTTACAAACAGTCACACCATTTAGATTGATCTTGAGAGTACCGCCCCATATCCCATTAGCAGGCTCAGCAGCATACTTGTCTGCGATGATCTGAGCACCCATAAGCATTGGATCCCAGACGTAAGGCTGATACCCATATGTTTCATTGATATAGGTAGCACCCATTTGCTGAGGAGTACCACTGTGCGCAAGCCAGTACAGATAAGACTTGTTCCAGATCGGCATACCGCTCCCCGATATCCCAGTTATACCAGAATACGGAGGAGATGAATAGTCAGTAGCCTGTACCCAGTACTGAAGCCAAGCTAACCCTTCGGAAGCATCTATCTCAAGGTCAAAGCCCTGCTCATTGAACAGTGGTTTGCGGCCCGAAATCACGCCACCCCATATGATTTGACCACCAAGATCAATGATAAGTGTATTGTAGTTCGGCTTAGTAGACTGGCCCCAGTTCTTCCTAGCAACACCAACATCCTGAATGTTAAGGTTACCTGAGAATGACCCGGCGCTATTCACTGGGCCTCCGCTGAAGGAAACCTTCGTAAACGGCAGGCTTTCTACATACTCACCAGTTAGGCTATTGTAGAGTAAGTACTCAATCTTGTCTGTTCTGGTTACCATTTCTACAAAATCCAAGCACTAGCCCAGTTGACCATACCAAGGCAGTTAGACGATTGAATGGTATTCTCGCCCCAACCAGAACCGCTGGCACCCGACGGACCAACTGAAGGGAACGAAGCGCTGCTCGGCAACAGTGATCCCCAGTTAGTGCTAGACCAACCGCCAGCACCAGGCAATAGCGCACCAGTATATGGGGTCTGCATAAGCTGTATACCTGCATCATCATCTTGCAGAATCATACCATATTCAACTAACTCTACACCAGAGTCAAAGTTCCCAGAGAGATATTCACAATCATATAGCGTAGTGTGCGGAACATCTTGACCAGAGTACGAAAAAGTAGCAAGACCTTCATTAGTCTGAAGGTATGCCTTACCAGTATTTGCAAAGTCGGCAAAGGCACCAGACACACTAGCCGTCAAAGCATATGAACCATTAAGATCCGTTAAGTGCGCACCAGCACATGAAGCACCAACATACGCAGCATACTTAGCCAAATACTGAGTCACCGTCTGATTATATAAATCCACAACAAGAAACATATTGTTGAAGATTTGGCTACCCCAAGTCATCACGTTATTGTTGACTTGTAAGGACGGATTCTCTACTTCACCAGCACCCGATGACGGTGGTGACATCAAATAGACGATGGGCCGACAATCCCAGTTACCGCTATTAGTAAGAACAACAGGATCATTCTCAAAGTAAGCAGTATGCGTAGGATACTGATATAATCGAGGATCTGTACAGTGAACTGCTAGCTGTATATCCTGAGCTATCCTGCCCAAAGCAAACGCAATATCAATCTTCCATGACCGGTTACGAGGGCGACCAGTGACCTGAAGAATAGGCGGATTCATGATCGGACCAGGACCAGCGCCTGTTGCACCAGTAGCTCCATGGACGATGTTGTCTATGTACGACGCCGTTTGACCAGGCAGATACAAGTAGAGTGGAGTCTCAACGTTCGCCTGCGGCAAAAACGCACTACCGATAATATTGAGATTCTGCTGCATAGTGAAGGTCGGGTTAGGATCCCCACCATTAGCAACATCACCCTTAAAGATCAAGTCACGCCCACCAAGAAAGTCATACCCAGTAAACTCACCAGTGTCACGAGGACGACCTGAGTCACCCATGCGCATAGTTGAGATGTCGAGCCCATCAATCTCTTTCCAGTAGGTACCATTAAACCCGCCGCCAAAACGGAAGTTATTATAGCAAATACAGTAGTTACCGAAGTTCGGGTCAGACAACAGCCCAATGATTCCGACATCTTTCTTAGGATCAAGATATGGCGGTACACCTGACATTACTTTGGCACCTTCGTTCTCATGGCCCAACTACTTGCGCTCGCAATGGCATTGGCATCCGTGGGGTTAATCCCGGTGATCTGGATGTGAACACCCGACCCAGCAAACTCGGTACTAGCCTTTGCCTGCTCAATGTTAACCAGGTTAGTAGCCTTTTGCTCAGCAATCTTACCCTGATTCTGAATGGCAGTTAGTGTTTGCTGTGCCAAAGCATTATGCCTGTTAGCAATGTCTTGCTGTTGTGTATATGCCTTAGCAGCAATGGCTTCGGCTTTACTCTCTTGTGCCTGTGCAACCTTCAATCCACTTTGGGCGGCTGCTTGCTGCAAAGAAGTACCACCGGCTACCATAATATCTTCACGTTTTTGGGCAGCCGCCACAACTGGATCCCACTTTGCCGCTACTTTAGCTTCATTGATCTTCGCATTGTTAACCGCCTCATTACCACGTTTTGCAGTCTGCGCAACAACAATGGCCTGATTATCAGCAGCCTTAGTCCACTTAAGAGTTATCTGATCGAGATTTACTCGCAACTCTTGAGTAACCAAGTTCAAACCATAGAGTCCACGCTCACCCAGTTTATCTACGGCTATCTGTGTTTGGTCATTCGATATATCAACAGCCTTTTGATTCTGAGCAGACATAACCGCCGTAGTGTCTGTAATCTTTGACACTACTGCAGTAGCCATATCCGATATGATTGTAGTCTGATCCGTTAAGGCTTGTGCTTGCTGCTGAATCTCATCAGCCAATGCAATCCGCTGTTGGTTAGCTTCAAGAGCACCATAGTACTGTAACTCAGCATTATAGGTAGCCAACAACTGTCGAGCTTGTTGCTTTAGGCCATTATCCCACAGCGTCTTAAGCTCCTCATTCAGCTTATTAAACCCAGCATTAGAACTTTTGGCTACTAGAGCTTCAGGCATTGTTAATGTTGGGCCACCGCCACCATGACCAATACCGCCCTGCATCTGAGGAGCCAAAGACTGTATAGTACCGGTCTGTAGTGCCTGCTGCATGGCCTGCTCCATGGATTGATATGCAGCAATAAGTGGACTAGTCTTATAGCCTATACTACCAGGTGGATTAGATACACCTGGAATCTTCGGAGCAGCAGGACTTGTATAGGGAACAATCCCCTCATTGATTTGCTCTTGACGAATGAAGGCCGCCAACTGCTTTGCACTCATCCCACGAATACGGTTTAACTCAGCTTCCTCATTTTGAACTACCTTTAGCTGAGCAACGTAACCCCTCGAAGCGGCAGTAGCTTTCCCTAGCCAAACTTCAATAGTTGTCTCAGGAGTAAGATCAGGGCCTATTGGCACAGTCTTTTCACCACGAGTTCGAGCGCCCTTATATTTGGCCTCATACTCTGACAAAGGCATAGTTTGCCAACTATACTGAACACCGCCAGCATTCATACCTGCCAATGCCTGGTTTTGTTGGGCATAAATGTTACTCATGCCCATGACACTGCCTTGCTGATAAAACGACGTAAAGGCACTGTTCAAACTGGCACCAGGACCAACCGTAGTTGCAAGCTGTAGCGCCGCTGCCCTTGCCGACCGCAAAGCATTAACAATGTAGCCTACAACAGTAACTACTGCCATAAGGCCACCAATCACAGAGGCAGCAAAAATACCTGACACAGCTAACTTAGCCGTATCAGCGGCCTCTACCAGCTCAGGATCAAGAGCCGTTGCAAAAGCATCTATAGCAAACATCTGGCCTTGCGCTTGTTCACCAGCTTCCTCAAAAGAAAGTTGCAACCCCTGTACCTGAACGGCGGCCTGCTGTGCAGCAGTACCGGTTTGTGCTAGCGCCTCATTAACTTCGGGAGTTTCAGTACCAGTTTGGACCATAGATTTTTGAAGCTCTTGCAAAGCAACAGCCATTGCCTGCGGTCCAGAAGCCGACGCCCTAGCCTTTATACCAAAGGTATTAAAGGTATTACCACACGTAAGAACATAGGAGATTAGTTTAACTATAACAGATCCTAAGTACATGAAGGCACCAGCCACAGGCACCCCAAATATAACAGCGCCAAGAGCAATAGCTACAGCCTTAAACTTCATAAGGAAGTTAACAACACCTGCAATAACAATCTCAAACTTTTCTATACCCTTAACAACTACACCACCAATCGAACCAGCAAAGTTGGTTAGTTGCGAACGAGCCTCTTGAATCTGTCCAGCAAAAGTACTACCTAATGCCTCTTGTGCGCCCTTAAACCGATTACTTAATAGATTCAGCACTCGGGAAGTAGTTGTTTCAGCGTTAGACAAGTTACTTTGAGCGTCACTCACTGCTAAAGAAGCAGTACGATACTTGTCCAAGTACTGCACGCCCTCAAGGTAACCAGCAGCGTGCTGCTGCTGAACATTCTGAAGGTTTAGCTCTGCTTTCTGTAGCGCTTCCTCCTCCATTTGCACAGAGTGCAAACGACCAGAAGACACATTGAAATTAATGCCCCACGAAAGAAGGGTACGAGTAGATCCGCCAAGAATGTGGTCTAACTGGTCGGAAGCTGCGGCTAGTGACTCATGCTTATACGCCGCCATATCCTCAACAGTAGTCAACATAGACAAGGCTTTAGTTGAGCTACCTGTTGCCATTGTAAGATTCGACAATGCATCAGCAACATCAGTTTTAGTGAACAACTTGGCTGACGCCGTAACAGCAGCAAACTGTTTATCAAAGACGCCTAAGTTACCACCCGTATTTTTCACAACAGTGTCGAGTGCAACTACAGCTTTTTCTTGAGCATCCCAAACCTTCACACCCTCAAGAGCTACAGCAGCACCAGCAGCAAGACCGGCAAAAAGACTAATCTTACCAATACCTTCCATAGTTGCTGCAAAAGTGGCAGCCTTAGTATCAGCACCCTGGATTGAAACGCCAATCTTAGTAAAGGCACCAGACAAAGGTATTCCCATGCTGCTGCCCATATTACCTATCTTGGTAAAAAGTCCACCAATCCCTTTAGTACCATCCTCGAATCCATTAGACAGCTTAAGACCCATACTGGTGCCAGTAGTACCCATGGTGTTACTAAGCTCATCACCTATGGCTTTAGTCTTGAGAGCGCCTGCCTCAAAATCTGTCGTGTTCATAAGCATGTAGACAGTTATATGCGCAGTCATTATGCAGCTTCCTCGGAGTCAAACATCTCTTGCAGTGCCGCTCCCATTAGTAACTCAGCATCTTGCACAACCTCACGAGCAGCCTCCTCGATAAAAGGATATGTAGGCTGCGATGGCGTGTTGGCAGTACCAGTCCAGTTCCATTGCTTACGTGGAATATTTGGACTAGCAAAAATGGGATGGTTAAAGGTACGGTTTACTTCGCCACCATCATAAGCAGCCGTAGCACCGTCCGCTCTTATAATCGGCCCTAAAGCTACCAGATCCCATTTAATGGTCGATGGATTCATGTTATGTGGCGCCCGAGCACGAGCGAGCAAAGCAGCATCTCTCGCCATGTCCCGAAGAACACGACGAGTTACCCTCTTAGCATCTGCCGTCACTCTAGCCATATAACCGTTAAAGGCCCGAGTATCGACCTTTATCGAAGCACTACCATTCACGCTATGCTAAACCTTTCACCCCGCACAAGGCAGGGAAGATTGTATCAAAATAAACATTCTCTATCCAGTAGACCCATCCGATGTACTCAAGGAAGGGTCGTCGTTCGGCTTCCTCTGGACCGATGCCAAGGGCAAAGGAGACATAAGGCTGCCAACTGAGCCAGAGTTCGTCTGGATTCCCTCCGAGGAGCTTATTCCATCGGAGGGCAAAGGAGGGTTTACTGCCTCAGGTTCCTCCTGATCGGGTAACTGAATCTCAGGTGCCTCTGGCATTACCGGCTCCTCAGGCTCATCATAATCAAACGAGTCCAATAGACCACCAGCGGCAAGATCAATCTGGTTAGGCATAGGCACAGACTTATCATTAGGGCCGCCCCAACAGATCCACGCTATACACGCCAAGGCGTCTGGATCACCACGAAACATACCAACCGTAAATCGGACTAACGAGCCCAATGATGGATACCATCTCTTGATTTGTTTCAGTACTTTGTGAGTAAGATTCTTTTCAAGATCAAAGGTGTACTCCTCACCATTTAACGTTAAACGAATAGGCTGTACCTTATCAACTGCATGCACCCCATCAATAGACACAAAAGAGCCCATCACTTCACCGATTGAGAAGTCGGGGAAGCTAATGGGCTCTCGCACTTTCTTTACCCCAGCTTTTCGCTGGGCTATCCATATAAGGCACGCCAAAGCATCCGGGTCACCCAAAGATGCCGCAGTGACAAACGCCTGATAGTCCCCTAAGTCAGAGAACCAAGATTTGATGTGTCGTAGTTCAGAGATGCCAATGTCTCGCTCAGGTGAGAAGCTGTACTCCTCGCCATTATAGGTAAAGGTGGACTCGGGCATGTCGTTTCCTTTCAGTTATATTGTGAGACAAATGCCTCTCTTAATACGTAGTGTCCTTGGTTGTGAGTGAGAAACTAGGGCTATTACCAGAGGCGTCAACAACACCCTTGAGGTTAATCGTGTTCTTCACGATATCCAAACCTTCGAGCGGAGCCTCACCACCAGACTGAATGATGAGCTGTGGGAAGTTCAACTGGAACGTGTCATTAAACCCGGACGTAGCAATCTCTCCGGTGACCGCCTTAATAACCGTTGTGCCCAATGGAGTAAAGTATGGGTACTGAAATGTATAAGCACCAGAAGCACCAGAAGCACCAGACCGAGCACCAATAAATAGGTCAAAGATATCGGACTTGGCTGTAGGTGTGTAGTCCATATCGAGCGCAACAGCAACCTCGATCAGGCCATTAGTGACGGGCTCCTCTTTGTACTCATTACCGACATAAGCACGATCTACTGCTAGTTTTGGCGTCAGGGTAACAGTAATCTTACGGCACCCATCGACCGACTCCCCGCCCACTGTAAATAGGCTTGAACTGTTCGGCATCGTAAAGGGAACGAATCCAACAGGCTCAGTCGTGCCCGCCTTAAGAGCCGGAGTGTCCGTCAACACAACAAATGCAAAGTCCCAATCATAGGAGAACGTCACAACGTTGTCACGAGGAAACACCCATTCAGCCTTGGTAATCTTACCGTTTACATAGTCCTCAAAGTGAAGATTACCGGCAGTATCAGGAACGCCAAGTTCAGCGTCAATCCACGAACCATCCTGCACATACAAACCATTAAAGGAACCACTAGCGGCACCCGTAGCGTTCTGTGCAATATATGCCGCCGATCCCGACGCCGCCTGCACCAATGCAGTAGGCGTAGGAAGGGCAAGCCCACCAAAGGCCTGCGCCAACATGAGCGCCATATGCGTATTGATGAAGTCACCAGTCATAGTCATCTGAGCGTCCAGATAGACAGCAACGTTGGCTGATCCAACATCAATGACACCACTGCCTTGTAGATAACGAATGTACGGGCCACCCTGTACCTTGTGAGGATTGTACGTGCCCTTAGCTGTCTTGACCGGCACCATAGTATCCGGTGCCTGGTAGTCAGCTATAGCAGCATAATCATTTACCGTGTTTATACCCTCAGCGATGGCGGCGTACCCACCGAGACCTGAACCTATTCCGCCCATCATGTACTCCTTTTTCTATTCACAGTGCGGGTCCTGTGGCAGTTAGCGCACACGACATCACATTTCTCGACTTCTCTAATAATGTTTTCTAATGAATGTGTCATCATTTGAGAAACATTAAATAACTTATCTGTTCCTGGCCTATGATCCAAATCTAAACACTCTGGTCGTCCAATAAAGTGCTCACCACAATCTTGACAGCCCATTGTTATTTTATAAACATTAATGCAAACAACCATTGGATATCGTCGTACATATATACCTTGAGTCTCAGGATTTCTTTGGCGAGATTTCTTAGTATTCTGATAATGCTTCTCAGGATTTTCCTTGCGCCACTTCCTAGCACGATCACGATTCTTTTGCTTAGTTATTTCAGATACTAGACGGGCCATCTAGTTTCCTTTCTAAACTGAATATGGGGATACTAACGCTCGAAGTTGAAATGACCAGTTAAGTGTTCCTTGCCAACCGCCTGTAGCGCCGCCAATGAAGGCAGGAGAAGCCATATAACTGCCAGTATGCGCTTTAATCTCAAAGGGCCATGGGTAGCTCTCGACTCCAAGGACTGGGATACCGTTTCCACCACGATTTGTCACTACCGCTGCCATAACTACATTGGCGTATGCTGTATAGGTTGCTGCCATAACTGTAGCCGGTATATTACCTGGAGAATCAGTTGGACCGCTGCCAGTGAAAATCGTTACATTGCCCTCAATAGAAAAATGTTCAATATAGGTATAGCCAGTTGCCTCAATGACAAACTGATCATCAAACACACCCTCGATAACGATATAAGTGGCAGGCTCAAACTCCTGTAAGTCACCTTGTACCACAAAGATAGGAGGATCCTGCTCAGCAGCAAGTGCAGCAATAAACCCATACAAAGCAGCATAGGAGGCCGGAGCAGCGGAGGGCAGTGTTACGCCAGTCATTCTAACCTACCGTATGCAAATAGTAAGACTCGAATACTTCGGCAATCTCATCGGGAACCCCAGGCCAAAGTTCAACAGTTGCTTGCTGATTCGAGCCCGCTGGCGTTTTAGTAAAGGTACGAGATGCCTGGTACCAGTTGCGCCACCAGTAGGCGACTAGATTAACGGTCGCCATCCATACATTGTGAGGTACCGGATCATACCCGGCCACATATGTTACCTCTATGTTCCTTGAACCCGGATAGAATGGGCGAGGCCACGAATATCCAGCAAAAGTGCGCATGATTTGCCCAGTGCGATAGTCTATCTGAATACCCTCACTAGGGTTCTGCGGTGTTGACTCCGTTAGCTGAATGAAACCACCAGTAGACTGAAACTCTTGACACTGCAAAACCTGAATCACTGGCGAATAGTGAAGCTGAATATACTCACCAGACCAGCCATCATGCCGCTCATAGAAAGTTGTCGGAGCTAGCGGACGACCAGCTATATCCTGAGCAATGCAACACGCCGAATCAATGAGTCGCTGCAACAGATTGGACTCATTCGAACCAGGAATCGGCGCACTGGTAAACTGCAACCACTGCAAAACTTCCGGCATATCGAGATAAGTTGTCCATTGCACGGATCCGGCTGGGTTAGTACCAGTCGGACTAAACCCGCCAGGAGTACCAGGCATGAGGGCAGATATGTCAATAGTAGTGATCGGCTTGCCAAGTATTAGGTCGCCGCCATAGCCAACGAGCGCACCTAATGAACTTGTACCAAGCTGAGGCAGTGTACCTTGACTCGTGATATAGGTAACATCGAGAATGATGACATTGCCAGATACAGTGTAACCAGTCACAGCAAAGATGACATAGTTACCTGGCGCTGAGATACTATAAACACTGACGTTGCCATCAACAAGGCTATCTAACCATGCAGCCGTAGAGTTATTACCAGTATCCGTGATACTCACGAACATCTGTGTAACATTAGCATAAACCGTGTTGTTAAAAGCAGCATTACCCGGTCCAACATTTCCAACAGTGGTTGTCGGATTGAAAGACCAGCTATAGGGAGCATCGAAGGCCGGTATCTGAATCGAGTAGTCTCGCTGTTGCCCCTGAGCAAGCGGAGTACCAGATGCACCAGACGCACCCGGAGTTTCCGAGATTAAGTTCTCTGTAATCTGATACCAGGCACCCCTATAGGGTACAGTATTCAGATCCGTATTAGCATAGAAGATTTGAGAAATCTTTCCATTGCTATCAAGAGTAAGAACCTTGGCATTCGGAATGACAACGAGCCCGCCGTTGCTCATGGACTGTGACAACGTAACTGTCAGCGTTCCCGACAAGGGACTGCCAGAACCATCCTGAAACTTGCCGGTGAGCAAGACGGGCGTGAAAGTCATATTAATCCTCTAAGTCGTTGTCAATCGTTGCCGTTTGTACGCCCCGCACATGCGTTACCGCACGGGAAACGCCTTGAACCCTACCCGCTTCTGTGGCCGCAATCTCTTTGTCTATTTCCTTGGCCCGCTTCGGGTATCTTTCCTTCTCAACTCGCAATGCAGCGAGATATGCTTCCGTTCTATCTTGCACGACGGCCCCTTGTTCTGTCACAGTTACAGCGGGGAGCGGTTGTGTCCGCCAATAAGCTAGTTGCTCATCTATCAACTTGACATGGTTCTCGTCATTCTTGTTCTGCTCACGCTCTCGTTCGAGGGCGGTAATCATCGTCTGGGGATGCATTCACTTATCCTTTGTGATTGGGGTCAGAGTGAGGAGGTACGTTGCCCGCCATACGGCCCCTCACTCCGACATCTTTAGTAACCGGCTCTTTTAACGACAGCTCGCCGGATACTGTCCCTGCTGCCAAAGGGACTGCTAACTACGTTTAAGATGCAAACGTAGGAGTTACAAGACCAGTGCCAGTAACCACAGCATTGGCGTTCGGATACCTTGCCGCCGTATAGGCGATGTAGCCATAGATTTGCAGCAACACAGAAAGCTGGTTGCCATAAGTCTGCGGAAGTACCCTAGTAACAATAGGCGACTCAAAGAGATAGTTCTCCTCGAACCGACCAGCGATAATAACGGACTGGTTGCTAGCGGCGCCGAGTTGCTGAGGCAAGTTAGCATCAGCATAGGTGTCAAGTCCGAAGACCCTCGAACCTACAGCACCTTGAACAATGTTCAGCCCTGCATCCTGAGCAAGGATAGCCGTATTAAACGGACCCTGATAGGACGGAACAACGAGCGGACGACCCGCAGTATCAAACTGCGAAGCCACAAACTCCCAATACGTTGGGGTCATGAAGCAGTGGGTGGCCGAAAGGAACAACGTATTGTAGATGTCCGCTTTAGCCTGACCAAGCTGCCCATACAAACCCTTGATAGTAGGAGTGACCGTAGTCCACGTTACAGTCTGTACGCCAGTGGTGTTCAGAATACCAACAACGTCGGCAGAACCAGAACCGATTTGCTCGAACTGGTTAGTACCGTTACCATTAGCAACAGCAACATCGACCGCCTGCGCATATGCCTTGCCCAGATCCTTAAAGGCCATCTGGTCGAAAGCGATAGGTGAACGCTCTAGAAGCTGCAAGGAGATAAGTTGCCCACCGGCCTTAAGCACGACAGGCAGAGACACATAAGCGGTCTGCAAGTTCTGCATAAGAACTGGGGTATTCTCTCCACCCGACTGAGGACCGACAGCAGTACCACCGACCACCTTCGGGATGTTAATGTTCATGGTGCCGTCCGGTAGAGCCTGCTTATTCTGGCAGTCTGCCAGAGGACGACCGGCTCGCATAAACTCAATCCATTCCAACGTCTGGAACAACGGAGGCACAAACTCTCCACCAGCGCCCTGAGAAATGCTCAGCGCACGCTCCTGAACCGAGCCAACAAAGTCACGGTAAGAGTAGACGTGCCCACGGTTGTCCTCACGAGGGTTCTTAGCCTCAATCATCTGGTCGAGGAAATACTGCTCGGCAGCATCACGAGTGACCTTAGCGTCGATCTCGGTAGCCACAATGTGGTTCTCCTGGCCGTGCTGCTGAAGGCGCTCAACAGCGCTGAAATAACGAGCCCCAAGACCAGCGCCAAATCCGGCAATAGCAGCGTCCTGCAAGAACGAACGACCGTTACCCTTTTCGTACACACGGTGCTCAGACAGCTTCGAGATCATACCCGGAGAGTTAGTCACATAGGGCAGCCCATAGAACTGTCGAGCCTGTGCGGCTTTCGCCTCTTTGCGCTCATTCTTCTTCACCTTTTTAGCCTGCGCAATAGCGTCCTCACGACTCTGAATCAGAACCGTCAACTCACCACGCCGAACGTTTTCCTCCGGCGTAAAGTCCTTCGACTCACGGGTCTCAGCGCCCTTAACGATGCCCTCTAGCTCCGTGACAAATGCTTCCCTCTCGGAGCGAAGCGCCTTTACCGAACCGGGCTTAACTTCTTTCTTTTCCTTATCATCCATTTATAGCCCTCCAATAGGCTTGTTGGGATTTCCCGACATTTTGACATTTCTTACAAGTGTCGGGATTTTCTTACAAGTGGTTCCTATCAGTCCGGCTCTCGGGCAGAGAGTGGTGCTTCAGTTCCGGCTTGCGGTACATCCTTTTACTTCTCTTTGGTATTCCAAAGCAGAAGGCAGGCACAAAGTTTCTTTGCAGCCTTAACGTTATCGACATTGTTGTCGATTAACAGGGCAATCTTATTGTCCTTGATGGCTTGCGCCTTGTTCTTGTCATGAGGCTGGTTAATGACAATCAGCTTGTAATAGCTGCCCTTGCCAAACCCGAGCCCGGTGAGATAGGCTTCTTTATTGTCTAGATCCGACTGGGTGGGTTTCTCGTCACTCTCTATGCCAGTGATGATGAACACATGATTACCGCCCGCAGTAAGCGAGCCGCAAAGCATCAACATCACTGGCGGAAAAGCGTCCAGTACCCCATCAACGTCGAAAGCAATATTCACCCTATTTAGCCCACGTACCAGTCACCATTGATTGCCACGAAAAGAGCACTGGCAGTCGAAGGACCGGCTGGCAAAGTATAAGCACCAGTGCCACCATTCAACAGGACACCCGCAGTCTTTTCAGCCGTACTAAGCACGACGGAAACACCAGGGCAACCAGAGGCAACTACCTCCTGTGTCACCTTAACGGCAATGCCACCAACTTCAGCAGCCGTGGGGTAATAAGGAGCGCCAGTCCCACCAGCACCACTTGCCGCAATCGCAGCCTGCGAAGGCTGAACAGCCACGAGCGGGAACAAAGTGCTAATGGCCGGGAGAGTGACCGTAACAGCCCCGCTTGCACCGGTTGTAGCACCAGTAACAATCGTCCATTCGTCAACAGCAGCAGTATGCGCCACAGCACCAGTACCCGCCACAACGAATACCGCACCCTCAGTGTAGTTCGGTTCTCCAAAAATAGGCATAGTTATCTTCCTTTACTTTGATGGTTTGGATTACTTGGAGCGAAGTCTCAATAGCTTAGCTTAGCCTGTGCCTTGCTACTTTAACCGAGGGCGGGCCGCTCCGGGTCCCCGCACCATCGTTTGGAGCAATATCTCCTCTACTATCTACCCTATCATGCTCTATAGAGAATGTCAAGTAGACCTATCTTGACCTGCATAGATGTAATACAGGTTACCTACTAGAGCGATGTTTTAGTAGCTCGGCCTTAGCCCTAGCCATTCGCACTCCCGCTCCATCATTGGGTAGAACTGGGTTACCATCATTCAGCTTACCAGTATCTAGACCACCATTATTGCTTGCCAATTGCTTATTAGCATCAGGCTCAGTATCTCCAAGTGTAGCTCGAATGGCTGTCTCCGCTTCAGAGATCCCAGAGCCCGCAGCCTTGACGCCATTGGCACCCTGGCCGAGAGCATCGAGAGCGTCCTTAAGCAGTTGCTCATTGGCGCTAGAGATAGTTTTACCAGCACGTAGTTGGCTAATCACATCCATAACCTTGAACGTTCTGGCACGAGAACAGTACATATACTGAGGTTGAGCACACATACGCTCATCCATATACTTGAGCGCCGAGATAGTGTCCTCGAACACAGGCTCAGCCGTTTGGTCAAGTTGGCGAGTATTCACGTAATCCGTGTACAAAAGACCAGCAGACCTAAAGAGCATGACGCCCTCACGGCCCAAGATGTCTTGCACGTCTGAACGCAAGCCAACCGTGGTCAGCTTGTTGGCCGGCGACTTCACAACCGAGCAGTCAAAGAGCTGAAGCTCTAGCACAGACCGCTTAGTGTATGTCTCATCCCAGTCTTCCTTGGTTGCCCTAAATGCGAAAGACATCTTTGAGTAGTCGCCACGTTTGACGCCAGAGTACAGATTCCGACTAGACGTATTCTCTGCGATGTCGAGGCGAGCCACACTTCGCAAACCTCGGCTGTCCTCGCCAAGGTCCATAGTCTTAGGCCACGAGGACAACACATCGCCCTTATGGTCCACAAGGTACGGAATGTAGTCCGACTCCTTAAGAGTCTTAGCAAAAGCACCTGGCATAATCGTTTCGGTGTATTCGCCCATCCAGTCCATAACGTCATAGCCATTGCCAGTGGTCGAAGGCCAGCCAACTAGCTCGGCCTCGGTAGGAGCTTCACCCTCCGCTCGAACCTGGAAGTCAGCAACAATGGGCGGCTCCATCTCCCGCAACGCCCAATACTTCTTCGGTACTGCCGGGATCGGATCCTCAACAGGCTCAGACGACTTAGTTTCAATCGGCACATACGTTGTCACAACCTTGACAGCAGTTGGCTTCTTATCTAGCTTCACGTCATTTCCGTCAATGGTGTATCCCGTCTGAAACTTCTCACCATTCTGGCAAAAGACTACATTGTCATCATCAAAATCAAAGACATATGTGTAGTCATCGTCGTCCTTGCAGAACTTGTCCGATACAGCACTCGACAGCATGTCCTGAAGATCACTGTACGACTGCCCTTCACGCCACTGCGAAGCCAAAAACTCAGCGGACTTAGCTTCGGGCTTAATGGACCCGTCTGAGTTCCAGTTCTCAGGAATCAATGTCGATTTGCCCATACCCTTTGCCCTTCCGATTATGTATTTGCGAATCTTATCGTGGTCCGCACTTCCACGTCCAACGGCCTTAATGGCCCGCTTAAGGTCTTGAAGATCATCAATGGGATAGCTATAGTGCTCCCCATCATCGTCCTTAAGAGCATGGCCCTTAGCTCCAAGAGTGTCAACTTCAGCCTGTGTGTACTTAGCCCGCACTTGGGCCTCATACTCGGCCATACGAGCCTCATAACTATTAGGCATTGTTGGTTCCTCCTGATTTATCTAATGGCAAGCCAAGCATCTCAGCTAGCCAGTTTAGCTCGCCATAGTCATGCGTTGGTGTCCGCCCGTTCTGTTCTAATGTCCGGTCGAGGTAGGCGATTTCCTCAACTATTTGGATTTCCTCTGACCACTCCTCAGGATCCGGCAGGCCGGCATACCCAAGCATGACTTCATCAGATTTGATCTGTTCGGCTAAGTTGAGCATTAATCATCGCCTCGATTTCGTCTATCCGCTCGGGGTCTTCCTCTATGTCGTCTAGAGGATCATGCCCGATAAGTTTTGGCGGCTCACTGCCATCCGTCCCGGCGATTATGAAAGCACCCATTGGTGTTAGAAATGGAGTAATCTTATGCATTATGCGCTCCCTAGTTCGGGATGATTCTTGAGTTGCTGCTCAACCTTAGCCGGAGACAGCCCGGACTTTACAGCCAGCGCCGCAACATTTACAGCCTGCGAGTCGGCGTGCGTACCAGTCCAGTTAAACACTCGATCATATATCTGAGCTACAGCGTTATCCGTAGCACCATTGGTGAGTGAAACCTCAGTATATGCCTCGGCATACGCCTCATGTGCATTCTGTCGTCCATACTCACTCAATGAGTTTGGTGAGTTAGCTGATTGAGTTGCAGAGAACTTATTAGCTGCCGAAAACGCTGACTTTACTTCGGCAGGAACCCGATTACCGGCTGGCGTGTTCTGCGTGGCAAACTCATTTAGGTGACCGTACTCGTGAGTTGCTACATACTGCTGAACCGATACAGTATTCCCAGCAGGCATATGCCAGCCAACATCAGTATTCACATGTTCCCGGCTAAGCACCGATGCGTTCAGGCATATCGAGTTAGGCTCAGCCGGACTAGTCCAACCTTGCAGGCCACCATATGAATCAAACCCTGTCTCTGCCGTAGTATTATCTGGCCCACGCAATGTAACCAGTGGCGGAAGGTGAGCCTCGGCAGGAGTCTTACCAGATTTAAAGCCACCATTGGTTAGAGCGTTAGTGGCTCCTACATCAGACCAGTCGAGTGGATCCCGCTCATGAAGATCGGCAACAGTGCTAAGGACGGTATTTATGTCTTCCTTTGTCGGGAGTGACATGCCGTACTTTTCCATCGGTCCCTGTGCGATATGCCCGGTGGCCCCGAGGTCACCGTTATGATCCATAAGGTCTTGCATCTCGAAATCTGGCAGTGCGAATGCCACAGTCCCGTCATTACATTTGACCCCATAGATGGATGTAACGCCACCAAAGTTAATGCCCGGATACTGCTTAGCAAGTGCGGTAGCTGCGGCCTTTTGCGATAGGAGCGGTCGCTGCTCGACGGCATTAGGGAACATAGGGATACTAGTCGAAGATACAGCCGGAAGATCAGCAGCCGTAAGGGCATTAACCGGGTTATTACCGGCTGACGGCGTGACGCCCTTGCTTTCGGAGCGAGTAGCGTGCCAGCCAATACTTTGCACTTCGATATTATTCAGGCTGTACCCAGTATCCTGATTTATCTGGTCCGTCGAGGCGTTAATGGCGTCCACGCAAAGCGCATAGCAGCCGCCCCCATAACCCTCGGCGCCGGACACAGGCGCTCGCATAATGACCTTATAAGTCTCAGAGTTCTTTTTCTCAGTGTCACTAATCTTTGCGTTGTATTCGCCGGTTCCCTTAAGAGCGCCGACTTCCCAGCCGTCGATTGTGACAGACTGAGTGTCATTAGGATTGATGATGTTATTGAAAAAGTCTCGCTCTTTCATAGCACCGCCAGCGCCCAGTGTATTCTCAGGAGTAGCCGCCTCCGCAGGATCCTCGTAGCGGAATCCGGACGCTATATCAATAGCCTTACCGATGCCTGACGTACCGGAGTTAAGTCCAACTCTTGGCATAGAACCATCAATATTTGGCTCGCCCCACTTAGGATCTTCCTTGATTCCGTTCGCCTTCATATAGGCGAGCACAGCCGCCGCAGCATCATCTCGTGTAGGCTGCTCCATTATCGGCGTATCGTTTTGAATATTGAATGGATTACCGGGAGTACCGTCATCCTTTGGTCGAGAAATACCCGAGTTGTAGTCCTTAAGCCACTGAGGATCAAAATGCATGACCATGTTAGTTGCGACAGCCTGACAGACAAATCTTGCGCCGGTCATGTTCGAGCCCATGACGGTGTTCGGAGAAAGCGCAGCGATCGCACCAGCAGCCTGATATGGCGTAACGATGCCATTAGTTGTCTTGGCTATATCACGAGCCTCAGCGTTGGCCCGAGGATAGAAGGCGATCCCGTTCGAGAAGTCCCTAGCAGATGCCCGCTCAACAAGGGCGGTGCTATTATCGGCCATTGTCTGCTGATCCGGCATCTGCGCCTCGGCCATACGATCCTCGGCCTTATCCCGCCACTCTTGCGATAGCCCCGCCGAGTCAGCAATCTGCCTACCACCAATAGAGGGCGCAATCCTAGCCTCACCGTTAGGACCAGTGATAGGCTGGCAGCCCTCTTTGGTCATTGGGTTAACTACGCCGAAGTCTCCGGTTCCAAAGGAAAAATGCAAAGGATCCGGCAGGGTGTCCTTTTGACCCGGAGCGGGCGGCACATATATCTTGCCATCCGGCGTAGTTCCAGTAGACCTAACTTGGTCATTCTGTGCAGCTTGAGCATTATCCCAGTAAGAGTTTTGGTTCCGATCCGCAGCAGCTTTAGCAGCAACTTGAGGATTAGCTATTTGTTGAGAAACCTCGATTTCATAGCGCCCATCATCTCCGAGCCAACCACCCAAATGCATGTCGGAACGATCCAGCAATGCCTTATTATCATTGACATACTTCTCAACGGCAGCAGCAGTATCCGGGCTATTAGGATCCACGAATAACGGAGCAGTTACTCCACCAACTTGGAACCCTGTGGTAGGACTTGACCCGTCTTTAGTCGAGATCGTAAACCCGCCAGGATTAGCATTAAGGAAGGCCATCGTGGCATCTGCCGCTGACTGCTGCTGATTATCAGAACTAGAGTCGCCGCCATCACCACCGGCACTAGGTCGCTTACCTGACTCCCACCATCCGTGATAACCGTGCCCTTGCTCCTCTTTCTGAAACTCCTCCTCAGGATTAATGCGCTCCTCCACTTGCCATGGCGGAACAATCTTCACTGATGGCTCTATATTCACCCGAGTAGTAAATATCTCCGATTCGTGAATATAGGGCTCGAAGTCGCCTCTAGCCTCGACGGTCCAAGGTAGCGACATCATCTATGACTTCTTTGGTCCAGTAGGCCCACTGTGGGGCTGAGCCGCCGCCGCCGCAAAGGCGCTAGCTGCCGTGCCCTTTGTAGGGGCGCCGGAAGCACTCCCACCTTGCTGGGCATAAACATTTGTCGGCTCATTACCCGGCGTGCGAGGGGCGTTAGCAGCCGCCCCCGTATCTGCGTCCTGCTGATTAGCAGCAAGAGCACCACCACCCGTAACCATGAAGTCAGAGTGAGCCGAGTTGATCGGTCCCCAAAGACTGTCTGCGCCAGTTTCCTTAGAAACCGGAAGGTGCAGAAACTCACGACACTCATTAGGTGTAGCTACAGCCGCCTGCCGAAGCATATTGATGTACTGCCCGAGCATTTGGTCATTCGTCTTAAACAGGTCCGATACGTTCCTACGAACATAATACCCTGCCGGAAGCAAAGCCGTGTACATACGGTCAACACGACGAGTATAACCGGACAGGCTGAACAGGGCGAACCCTATCACCATTTCCTGAAGGCCCTTACCATAAACCTCAGATCCGCCCGCAGATATGTCACCAACAAGGTGCCCCGGCACCCCATAGAACCCGCACAGCTCGGACCGAGAAAAAGCCCGAGACTCAAGCAACATGGCTGTTGCCGGGTTAACTGATATCTGTTGCCATTTAGCGTTCGAGTCGAGGATCATAGGCACATGTGACTGAGCAAGTCCACCGTGCTTGGTCATGATCTCTTTGACAAGGCGCTCTTTATCTTCAGGCTTCATAGGCTTGTCAGTTGAGTACATACCTGAGGGAGACATACCCTGTGCATAGAACCGAGAAGCATACTCAAGCTGAGCAACAGAAAGCCCAAAGCCTAGAGCACCAATCTCTATAGGATTCAAGCCAACAAGTCCCTGTGGCATAGACATCCATGGCACATGGACGATATCTCTAGCCGGAATGATCGGGCCAATATCCGACCCAATCCGATACTGCTTAAAGCCCTTCTCAATGTTCACCCGCATCTGGGTCGGATTTAGGATCTCGACCTGTGTCGGCATCTCAAACTGACCCGCCCGGTCAACAGTATGAAAATAAGCATTGCCACTGAGTCCAAGTGACATGATGAGATTAAAGTCCGCTTGCTCCCGGTCTATGTCAGCACACGGATCCATCACCACGTCAGGCGGATCTACCTCGGGATCCTTATACGAACGCTTATTTCCCTGTTGTCGATGGACATGGACCTGTAGTCCCCCTACGGCATCACCAAGTACTCGTAGACATGAAGCCACAGTCATGAGCCCCAACACTGAGCGTTCATTGACAATAACGCCCGAAACAGCTTGGTTGTATACTGATGGGGGCGGGATTGCTGCGGGATCACTAAGCCAGCCGCCCCACCCACCAGCGGATAAGGGCATACCTCGTTGCTGTTGCTGAGCTAGCGCCTGTCGTATTGTCATCTCTTAAGCCACTTCTTTACCCGTCGAATAGGATGCGGGTTACGAGGTAACGTTACGTATACCGGGTTCCCGTATATAAACTCAGCGGCGGTAATAAGGCACGCCGCTCCAACTATCAACGCTACTCCTAACCCAGCAATGAGGTATACCCCAGTGGTGAGCATAGCCGCCCCGGCAACCTCGATGTACTGGCCGATGTTCACTGGCAACTTATTGGCGGGGCGCTGAAACTCGGGCAACTTCAGCCATTGGCGAAATGTCAACATTGCGGGCTCCTACTGATAGAGATTGATTCCTCGGTCACGTAACTCTTGTTCCTTAACATGGGCTAGCCTCAAGGGTGCATCACATGCCGGGTTTGACGCTCGGGCCATACCGATTGGCTCATCACCAAGAATATGAACAGCGTCCACATACTTGCGCAATAGATCCATGCGCCCACACAGCTCAAACCAAGGTGAGCCACGCCAATATGGCTTAAGCACTGAGTTGTCTATTGACTGTATCTCACCATGTAATGTCCAATAGTACGGGTCAGTGCTATAGAGCGGAACCTCCCAAAACACATGCTTGCCAAAGCCCACAGTACAGTTGGTCAAATAGGGCTCAACATTACATACACCATCCCCTAGTCGACACGGAATCTTACAGACTGTGGCACGATCAGGAGTCAAGTTAAGCTCATTCAACTCGGCAATCAGCTCCGGCGTGGCTGCCATGTCGGCATCCCACTTCATTGTCCAACTGTATGTAGCCTGTGCAAAGCAGTAGTTGTAGTAGGTCATGATCGAGTGCGGATCATCTTTAGGTGTGATAAGTGTCTCATATCCAGCCCGAGATACTTCGGTGTCCCAGTGAAGTATGCGAATCGGAGAAGTATTAGCCAACTCGTCCACAATCTTGTAGCTGTCGTCCATACATAAATGCAACACAACAACTATCTCATAAGGGACAACCAGCTTATCAAGTGATGTTATACATTCCCTTAGAGTGGCTTCCTCGTTCCGACAACGAACTATGAATGAGATTCCGGGCGGTTTCATTAGATCCCCCTCGGCTGACCACGCCAAGACGTTGCCCAATGATGCACACCAAAGCACATAGTATTAGTCGAGAAGTCCTCAGATTCCCGCTCAGGTTCCTTCCAATCGTAAGGGTAGAAGGACTCAGTAGGCAAGATTGCCCATGTTGAATCTTGTGATATCGCAGCATTGAATGCCCCACACCCGGCGTCCTGTACTGAACTACCTGCGTTGTCAAGACTAATGGACCACTCTAAGCACTGCTTTAGTGCCTGATTACCAGGCTCAGCGCCAAATACACCGTTCATTAAAATAGGGTGTGGGTCCCCAGTAAACCAGCCTTGATCCCGAACGGCAAACGCCTTGTAGTTCAAGAGCGAATCCCACGGGCGCATGGGCTCGACATCCCAGTCTACATAGATACCACCGAAGTGAATAACTGCCAACAACCGCACCTGATCCGACATGAAGATGTCGGGACACGTATAGGTGTGAAACTCCCAGTCTTGATGCAGCCATTTGAACTGTGTCCAGTACTTTTCATACTTCTCAGGTACCGGATACCCTTTAATGGTTCTATGAAAAATCTTAGGAATAGACATAGCCATTCCTCTCTGGATCACTAAACCACGATTCAGCGGAATGATGCACACCATACGCATCAGGAAACCCAGAAAAATCCTTTAGAACTCTATAAGGGTTTCTCCAATCCTTTAGATAAAAGGTATTAGTAGGTAACAGAGTCCAACCGGGCCAAGCAGACAGAATATCATTCACTGTGTACACACCGGCATCCATGGCCGTACCACCGTTAGCAATCCGAGTCATAGCCGTATATAAGCACAAACGTAGGGCCGGATGATTAGGTATTGCGCCAATCACAGCGTCGAGCACTATACCACCATAGTCTGGGGCTGCAAAGCCTGTATAACTTAGCAATGGTTCCCATGAGCAGAGGGGCTCGACATCCCAGTCTACATAGATACCACCACGCTCAATGAGGCCCAAAAGCCTTACTAAACCACTGTGAAGTATACCCCCACCGGTATAGGTCACAAACTCCCAGTCGGGATGCATCTCTTGAAACTTGCGCCAATAGCCTTCATATGGCTCAAGACCTGGTGTACGTACTGTTCGATGAAATATCTTGGGTATCACGGGCATGACCTTTCACTACTAGATAGATTCATTTTTTATTGAAACTGATTGGGAGTGAGGTAATCGGCCTCAGTGAGAATCTTCGGTGCTCGCATATAGAGCCCCTCGTACGGATCCTCAGGCTCGGGCTCAGCATAGTCTTCGAGGAACGTAACATCCACATACTGCTGTTCCAAGGCGATTTCCTTTGCTCTTTGCAGCGCCATCACTACACACACCGCCCCATCCACGTAACCTGTGGACTTCTGATTGACCTTCTGGATTCTGGGCTGTAGCGGATCCTTTACCCAGGCATTCGCCATATGCTTAGCCAGCGTAGGGTCACCATCATGCTCCAATAATCCCCTTTGAATGTCCTCATAAAGGCGCTGTGTGGACTCGATTATGCGAGCGCCACGCTGAGGAAACTCAACAATAGGAAGGCCTTCGTCCTGGAGTACCTCTAGGTCAGATACCCATAGCTTCGGATCAGCGGCAACCTCAACTACTTGCCAGTAGCCGCACACCCGGCGCAGCTCATTCATGACTTCAACTCGTGGAACCCGCCACTCGTTGTCCTTATATGGCTTCTCCCATATACGAACACACTCAACAAACGGCACTGGCCTGTCTACAGTAACCGCAACTAGCGCAGTAGCGTCCCCATCGAACGATCCATCGAACCCTAAAACGACACGATTATGCTGGGGAATATGGTACCCATCTTGGTTGGCTAACGTGGCCCAAAGACCTTGTGGTAGCCATCGGTCGATGTCCACGAGAACTACCTGATTGAAATAGAATCGCTTAGCGACATACTCGGGGGTCTCAGGGTCTTGAATCTCCTGATACAAGCGCTCCTCATCCACCCAGTACGAATCGCCTTTGGCTATCTTGATGGCCGCTGTTACCTCATCGTGGTCCGTTATGTCTTTAACTTCAGGCGCCTCTAGGGAGTCGTACCAAACACCGGCAACATCACCCTCTAGAACGGCGGTATATGTAGCCTCAGCTACCGATCCCTCTCCCGGTTTATGAGCATTCGTGATCTCCAATGAGCGCCCAGCGCCATCTCGGGCCTTGCCCAGATTGCGCCGGATGACTCTCGCCATCTCAACACCCTCGTTGTTTTGCAGCCAGTGGTGAGTTTCATTGAGTACACAGAAAGAGGGGCGAGGGCCTTCGAGTGCTCTAGGGCTAGACGTGACCGCCTTAATAACACCCTTACCTCCTCGAACGTAGATGATCGTTTTGCCTGGATCAACCTTGTACTCCTTCTTGAATGCTGACGAGATCATGCCAGGAAACAAGGATGTAGTGTTGCCGGTTTGCTCCTCAGAGACAGCAGCTATTTGGATCAAAGGCATTGGATGCTGCTTGCCTATAGGCACCCCAGTTTCAGGATCAAAGTGACTAAATCTGCATGGCCCACAAGCCTCAACTAGGCTGATAGCCGCCACGAACGGATCTTTGCCCCATCCTTTCATTCGGCGTATGACGCCACGCCTATAGACAAACCTACCAGTCTCGTCTATCTCATACCAGACAAGAACCATCTTGGCTTGTTCGTCCGTGTATCGCCACGGCTGTCCGGCATCAGGTCCGTCAGGTTGGAGAATCCATTTAGTAGACCAATCAAGGATCCCCCAACCTAATGTTCTATTCTCAGCGGGCAACTGATACACGAATATCTACCAAACCTTCTTTAAATGCGGTCAGCTTATTGCCATCCATGGTGGGGAGGAACCGTTATTGGGGGTGATGTTGGCCGGGATGATGTTGGGCAGTGTCGCCGTGTTGGAGACGGGATACGTCCCTTGGCGGGTCCGTGCGACCGAGCTTCCACTCGAAGGCGAAGACGAGCTGGGCGGCGGTGGGAGAGGAGGGCACAGCTACGAGACTTGGTAGATGACTACATAGCCACTTCCGCCGGCACCGCCTGCGCCGGGCGACGTACCGGCACCGCCACCGCCACCACCGGCGCCGGTGTTGGCCGACGCCGAGGCGCCCGCACCGCCGACGCCAGACGCCCCGTTGCCGCCGTTCTGTTGGTTGGCTGCACCGCCGCCGCCGCCACCTAGTGCTGCGCCATTACCGCCTGTGCCAGCGATAGAGTTTGACCCGCCGCTATAGCCGCCATAACCCGATGTTGGGCCACCCCCACCACCGCCGCCGACGCCGTAACGGCTGTACCCGGCACCGCCGTCTTGACCACTGAAGGAGGTGGTGAGGCCATTGCCCCCACCGCTGCCGACTGGGTTAACGCCTAGAGTAATATTGATGGTGTTGTCACCGCCATTACCGCCAGAAGCGGCGTTCCCTGCCGAGCCACCCTTAGCCGTCGCAAGTGCTCCGATCGTGGTGTCCGATCCGTTGACACCGGTGCCAGATCCACCTGCACCGACCGTGACTTTTTGAACGCCGGTGACATTGCCGAGGTACAAATCAGTTATCACCTCGCCACCACCACCACCGCCGCCTCCCTGCGTAGTGGATGCCGTCTTACCGGCACCACCGCCGCCGACGAGCTGAGCACGGAAGATGGCCGAGCCGGTGGTAGACGGTTTCCAGGCCGGGGCCACGACGGCGTTCGTCGCAACTGTGGTGCCCGACCCGCTCAAGTAGGTGCAGCCGGTGAACTGGTTACCACCGGCGACGCCGGTGTAGGCGATGAACCCGTTGCCACCGGCGGTGATGACGTTCAAGGTTCCACTGGTGGGAAATCCCGCCGTGCTGGCTACGTCGAGAACTCCTGCCGATGGATAGGCCCATGCGGCGATCCCCGAGAGCGTGCCGCCGTTGGAGCCTGCTGCCACGGCCGTGGGCACGGCCGTGAACACGGCAGGTGCGGCCAAGCTGCTGCCAGCAGGACCAGTAGCGCCCGTTGCGCCTGAACCTCCGGTATTGCCCTGTGTACCTTGTGTACCTGTTGCCCCTATAGGACCAGTGGCACCTGCTGGACCGGTTGCTCCTGCTGCACCCGTACCACCGGCAGGACCGGCAGATCCCTCTACCGGTAGAGGGTCAACAAATAGCTGATAACCAGGAGGCTGAATAGGACCGGTCGCCCCGGAAGGATCCCCTTCAGATGCCTCATAAATAGGCAGTCGATCTATAAATAGATTTGTCATATTTAGACTCCTGTAGCGCCTTGAGCACCGGTTGCGCCTGTTGCACCAGTTTGCCCTGTAGCACCTGTTGCGCCTGTAGCACCAGCGCTGCCAGTTGCACCTGTTCCACCTTTAGCGCCTGTTGCCCATATAAGCGTCCACGTTGAACTTGACCAAAGGTAAGCATTACCATCAGCCGTGAATGCAATGGCCGGCGTGTCTTCCGGTATTTCCAACCCGGCTGCGGTTGGTGCTGTGTAAAAATAAAGCTGATCGACGCCACTCTTACCATTAAATCCAAAGCCACCCATTACTGTTCCTCCTGCTCCTGATCCTGCTCTACGATTTTACGATAGTTGTCCATGATGACTACCTTGGCTTGTTCCTCGGTGTCCTTTTGCTCTAGCTCTATGCGCAACCGGCGACGGTCACCCTCAGTTACCCCGAGCCGAGCAAGTTCTTTCAGGCAATCCTTGACCGAACCGAACGAGATCAAACCCGTCATATGGTTCTCCTCGGTGAGTGCCTTATTCAGTGTGTCAAGAAGAATGTAGGCAAACGCCCAGTCCGATGACTTATAGTATTGAGCCATACCCGAATCAGCGAGAGACTCCCATAGGCGACACACCTGCGCCTGCCATCCTACCTTTGCCGGATAAGGTAACTCGACAGGAACGTCCTCAGTCTTTGTGATTTCGGCCTTGTTGTTCCGGCGCCTCGTAGTGTCCGAGCGACCAGGAACCGGCCCTCTAGTTGCTACTGCCATATCCACCAATCCCAATCTCTTTCATCAGGGTCATCATATCTGATCCCATAAACCTGTCCATGCGAAGTATGGCCAAAGCAGCCCACCTAGGAAGGCATCCAAAGAACATTCCCATAGATCATCAAAGTCTTGGACTCCATGATAGAACCTTCGAGCCATCACGATTACAGCAGGGATAATGTATAGCGCCAGTAGTAGGTTATCCTGCCAGTTCATTAGCGTACTCCTAAATATCTAATCAATGCTATAAGACGCTCAGGATCATCATGAACATGACCCAAAGCAGTGTTACAGTTAGCACATAACCAACCACGAAACTTACCTGTTACATGGTCGTGATTTAAACTAAGTCGCCTACCATTAGGATTCACACCACCACACACTTCACAAACTTCAGGCATAGAGCGGACTGGAAACTCAGGTTCCGGTTGTCCTAACTGACGAGCAGCCCTACACACTGAGCGCCACTGTTCTCGTTCTGGATTATCTCTCCGATGGTTAGCAGCATACTGTCTACACTTCTCAGGATTCGCTTGTCGCCAAGCTTTTGAGTCTGCTCTTTGCTTATCAGTCGTCTTCATCGGAACGGGCCTCCCAATGTAACCTATAAGTTATTGGTCTATCGTCTTTTAACAACCTCTGGGTTATTCTTTCTATAGCCTGAGCTGGTCCAGGGACCGGACTGACCGCCGAGTCCGGCCTCTGACCAGGGCATATACCCCTTGGGGTACACAGGTGGCAGCGCAGGATCCCGAAAAATGTGGTCTGACCAGGACTTTTGTTGCCTGAACACTAGTACACTATAGACCACCTGAAACACGTATAAAATGGCTGGTGAGGCGGGCGTGAGGATCGCAACAAAGGCATAGGGGTTTGACCTACCCCCCATCACTACAGATATATACATATATCTACATACCCATATAGACCATAATCAAGGTAGTATCTATACAACAAAGCATGTAGTACATACATCTAATATAGTAGGGTATCTATAGATGGTCACCATGCAACCATCTAGAAATCTATAGGAGATCCTACCATGCAACCCTCTGAGAAAGCCCTTATTTTGTAAGGCAAATCTCGAGTTGTGTCACAACACAACACAATACATCATTTGTATGTAGGTGAATGTCTTATAAACAAAGGCTAATCTGTACATCGTAGTGCTGTGATGTAGTGACAGTAGTGATGTCATAGGCTCACAGCGCAGTAGGATTGTACATGACAATACACTGACACTACATCACAAGTGAGATTAACCATACAATACAAGGGTTTTCTATGTGTGATATGTATGAGAAACACTATATATTACAAGGCCTTTGTAGTAGCTAGGACTCAAACCTAGCAACTCCCAATCTAGTGCGCAGGTATGTTGTCTCCACAAAGACCAGTAAACATAAGACATCTGAGCCAGTACGTACATCATACAACCCAGTAAATATAAGGCTTTTGTACTACACTACCAAACGCTCACCGCTAGACCTAACAGTGTATAAGAGC
>Ga0181533_1001145_pt1 | contig 34603 bp, 29 predicted proteins | sample PEATcosm2014_Bin_45_FD_119772 | JGI IMG/M metagenome (GOLD analysis project Ga0181533, IMG submission 119772) | Peatland microbial communities from MTU Mesocosm Facility, Houghton, MI, USA - PEATcosm2014_Bin11_60_metaG | ecosystem: Environmental > Terrestrial > Soil > Wetlands > Peat | place...
TGGACAGGCAACCGACTTATGAAAACCGCAACCTCCTTCTCATTTACCGATCTTCCCTGTCCTAAACCCTTTCCTTACAGTGCGTCGACGATGGAGAACCGATTATTTTGGACAGCAGTGACGGAAATACACCCCCGCCCGAGGTGGCGTCTCAGCAGATCCAAGGGGACAGCTCACAGCCGACAGCTAACAGTTAGTCCCGAGCCCCGTATCCCGAATCCCGGCCCCCGGGTCCCCAGCCCCGATTCCCCAGCCCTTTTCGCGTTACCCGCTCAGCGTCATAGCCCGTCAGTTGACGGGCTGGCGGGCGGTTCGCGAACCGCCCCTACGACGCGCCCGGAAATTGGCGATGCCGCGCTGTGCTGGTTCGACCACTCCCCTGGCCCCTCCGATTTCTGGAGTCCGATGGACTCCAGCGGAGTCCGCAAATCGGACCCCCTGAACCAGGAGGAGAATTAGCGGACGCAGGAATTCCACGTTTCCCACCGGTAGGAAGTTCGAGAGAAACATCAGACATAATTTCCCTATCTTGAGCAAATCCGCAGGCATCCCCCTCGACTCTGGGCCTCAACGTGCTAGCCTATAAAATGGAGAAGTATGTTGGGGTGGAATCGCGCAGAACGGCTAGGTGTCTGGTGCCAGGCCCGAGATCGGGCAGAAGGCAGGAGGCAGAAAGCAGGATACAGGAGACAGCGGGCTGACTCCCGTCTTCTGAATTCTGACTCCTGTCTTATGACTCCTGGCTCCTGAATCCTGAATCTAAAACTCCGACTAGACACTATGTACTGTCCACTGCCCTTTGAAGATTCCAGCCTGCGCCAGTTGTGGCGGCTGACCAGAATATTTTTGATGATGAAACGCTCACCCGCCGAGGCGGAAGTTAATGAAAACCCCACGCCAAGCGACTATATTCATGAAAAAACAGGGACTTAGGGGAGAGTGGGGAGAAACCCGATGGGGGAAGCAAAAATCAAACTCTTGAAAATAGGGAAGTTAGGCTGATGCAGCTCAGAAGGGGGCGCTGATACAAAAAGATGTTAAAAATGAAGGATGGACCGGTTATATGCATGAAAACACATTCGAAAATGACGAAATGTCAACTTGTCAACTTGGACTCAAAAGCCGGTGCACGGGGTGCTCGGTAATTCGGGGCGAAGTAGCGCCGACCTTCAGAGCCTGCCCCAAAGGGGAGCTGAGCATCGGCACATGCGGATATAGCGCCGACCTTTAGAGCCTGCCCCTTCACTTCGTTCAGGGCAAGCTTTCAAAATGACAGCGAAGGAGTCAGGATGACAGCACAGCGGGCGGCCCACCCGCCTTGCTTCTGTGGCCGAGGCGCACCAGGGGGCGGCCTCATCGCGTCCAACTTCCTGCTTGTCTTGCGCGCCGCATGACATACAATGTTGCCGTCCTTATCGTAACCCTTAGTTCTGGAGAAACGACATGAAAAGACGCGGATTCTTGGTTTCCTCGCTGGCCGCCTCGGCGCTCGCGGGTGTGACGCCCTCGGTTGATGCGACCATCGCCGGGGCCGTGCCGGCGGCGGCCGGCCGCGAATACTACGAATTACGAAGATACTTGCTGCGCCGCGGCCCGCAGCAACAAACGATCGGCGATTTCTTCCGCGACGCCGCCATCCCGGCGCTGAACCGCCTGGGGATCAAGCCGGTGGGCGTTTTCAATACCACCATCGGACCTGGCAGCCCCACGCTTTATGTGCTGGCGCCACACTCAACGGTCGAGTCCGCCGTGACCATACACGATCGGGTGGCGGCCGACCCGGAGTTCTTGCAAGCCGGCGCCGCATTCATCAATGCCACCGCGGCCGAACCTGCCTACGTGCGCGTGGAAAGCTTTTTGCTCGCAGCCTTCGCGGGCATGCCGAAACTGGAATTGCCGCCCGGCGCGGCCGAAAACAAGCCGCGCATTTTTGAACTTCGTACCTATGAGAGTCATAGCAAGAAAGCTAATCGCACCAAAATCGGAATGTTCAATAGCGCCGAAATCGCCATCTTCCTGCGAACAGGTTTGCGACCCGTGTTCTTTGGCGAGACGATGGTGGGCGCGGGCATGCCCAGCCTGAACTACATGCTCACCTTCGCGGACATGGAGGAGCGCACCCGTAACTGGGCCGCCTTCGTCGCCGATCCCGAGTGGAAGAAGCTGAGCTCAACACCGGGCTACACGGACCCCGAGATCGTCTCAAACATTACTAACGTGATTCTCTCGCCCGCACCGTACTCTCAGATTTGAGGTTGTTAGGAGAACTGTGGAGAGTGACATGAGTCTATCGCGAAGACGAATGATGTACGGCCTTGTCGGCTTGGCAGGCATGACCCGGAATCTGACTGCGCTCCACGCTCACCACCATCACGCTCCGCGCTTTAGCAAGTGCGCCATGCAAGCATCTCTCGCCGCGTCCGGCGCGATGGCCGATAACGCTCCCGGGGCCAGCGGCCAGGGAGATTTGAAATTCAAAGTTCTGTACACCTCCGACCACCTTCCCCCCGAGGTCCAGAAGGTGCTGGTGAACGCTCATGGCGGCTTTGCCGTCGACCGCCGGCCCGGGAAAGAGGAGACCTACTTCGCGCTTCCGGGCGCAGGCATTCTCCAGATCAGTGCGGATTTCAAAACCATCAACCTGCTCGACACGCCGGATGAGATGCGGAAAGTGAACCTGCACGACACCAACATCTGGTACGACAAGGATGGAACGCCTTACCTGGTTTTTCCCGCCAATAATGAGGGCAAGATCTTCACCACCAGCCTCGAGGGCAGACTGGTGCATAAGCTCGACGCTCCCACCGCCGCCGACAACTTCGAACAGCAGGAAGTTCACGACTACTTTCTGGGAGGAGGGAATTTCTCCCCCACGGCGGTGGAGTATTTGGAAGGCCTGTATTACGTTACGACCGGATATTGCAATCTTGATTACGTGTTAACTGCGCGCGTTACCCCAGACAGTAACTTCGAGGCCGCCTGGAACGATCTGGCTTGGGGCGGAAAAGGTGACGGAATCGGCCAGTTCGGCACCGGGCATGGGATCACCAAGCCTCCCGCGATGGTGCGGCTGGACGTCGCGGACCGGCCCCACTCGCGCTTCGAACGGTTCACTCGCTACGGCCACTACCTTTCCAGCTTGGCGATGCCCTCGGGTTCGCTGCCCTGCGACATCAATTACCTGGACCCGCAGTACAGCGTGGTCCCCGCGCTGGAAGGCCCGGATAAGAAGAAAGGCGCGCCCATCTACATTTTGGAAAATGAAAAACTGGTTTCCACCATCACGATCAAGGAAGACCTGGGGTTGCCGAACTTCACGCACATCCACAATGCCGCGATACGGAAAATCGGGAACAAGTTTTACATCATGGCGCTGGCCTGGAATCCCGGCGACTTCGCCATCTTGGAACAGGTGTGAGGATCGGGAGATCGGGTGATCCGGTGATCTGAACGTTTCAACTTTGCACGGGTTACGATAGCAGTTCCAGATATCAATCGACTCTGTTCCCGTCGCCGCAAGGACCCGCTACACGGAAACGTCCTGGCGCTCCGGCGGCGCGGTGGGCCGTTTCGGTCCACTGACAGGTTGCGCGCGCCGGGACATCAAAGTGACGCATTACCAAGCCCATTGATGTGTTCCCATAAATATGGGAACATTCGAGTATGAAAACTACATTGGAGATTCCGGACGCTATCTTCCGCCGGGCTAAGGCCAAGGCTGCCGAACAGAACATCCCACTCCGCAGGTTTGTTAGTGACGCTGTCGCGGAGAAACTGGAGATGAAATCTCCAGGACGGGAAAAGACGAGGATGGCCTTGGCAGGAAAGCTGCGGCACTTGCACCGCGAGACGGCCCGAATCAGCACCTTGATTGAACGGGAATTTGAACGAATCGAGCCGGAAGAATGGACATAATCCTCGACACCAACGCCCTCTCGGCCATTGCCGATGGGCAGCCAGGCGCCACCAAGATGTTTGTCCGCACCCGTGAGGTGGCCATTCCGGTGATCGTCCTCGGCGAGTATCGCTTTGGAATTGCCCACTCACGGCACCTGACAAAATACAAGCGCTGGTTGGAGGAGTTGATTTCTTGTTCCCGCGTCCTCGAGGTAGGGGAGGAAACCGCCATGGGCTATGCCGCCCTCTGTGGTGAACTCAAAGCGGCTGGCACGCCGATTCCCAGCAACGACGTCTGGATTGCAGCGTTGTGCCGGCAACATGCCCTTCCCCTATTAAGCCGAGACCGGCATTTCGACTTCATCAAAGGATTGCAGCGGCTGGATTGGTAAGTGACCAGCTTCAGCGTTTACCATATGGGATACAGCCGTAAATGGTAATGCGATCCCCGCTGTCCGTCCTTTTGCCCGCTTGTCGCTTGGCAAGCGTCACATGTCACTGTCTTGCGCCGCGGTTACCAGGAGTGCAGCCTCTATGGCCTCCCCAAAATCCCCGGCACCCAGCGGACGGCGTTATCGTGATAAAGCTTGCGCAAGATAGGTTGGGGCAGCGCGAGACCACGGTACTTCTTGCCGTGGTATTCAATCCATTCATTCATCGAAAAGTATTTCCAATCCCGCCAATACCTCTCTTCCCAACGCGGAAGAGTACTGGTGGGATCATTGCCGGGCTCCAGACCATTGTCGGTGCCATAAAGCACTCGATCCTGATACTTGATCAGGAACGCGCGCACTTTTTCGGGGGGCTGCATCATGAGGTATTGAACGCGGGCCGCCGTGTCCACCGCAAAATTGGGATAGCGATCGAAATGCCGCGCGATTTCATCCACATCAACTTCCATGCTCCCCAAGTGGCAACCCACCACGCGCAGCTTGGGATTATTCGCCAGCAGGCGATCCCGCGCGGCCAGGATCGTCTCCTTGGAAGGATGGTCCGGATGCAGGAACATAAACCACTCAGGGTGTTGATTGTAGTACCCGTAGTCCGGGCTGTCCGGGTTCGGGGGTTGCCAACAGGACGTAGGTTCGGCCAGGTGCGCGAAGAGGGTGCGGTTGTGCGCGGCGATATCGGCGTAAATGGAATTAAAAACGGGATCGTCGGCCATCAGGTAGGAGCCATCGCGCTTCTTGAGGTCCATGCCAATGGCCTTCCAGATTTTCACCGCGATCGCCCCTTCCGCGAAGGTCTCATTCAACGACTGGATGGACCGCTCCGCGAACCCGGGTTTTTCAAAATCTTGCGGGTCGAAGGTAGAGCACCACGCCGCGCGGCCCCCCGTGCTGTGCAGAATCTCGCGCGCCGCCCAGTTGGGTTGAGCCGCCTCGTCGTACTCGCGACCGTGCTCAACTACGACACAAATATTGAGGATATGGAGGTTCAAACGTTTCAGGAGGGCCGCGAAAGCGGGATCATTGATGAAAGCGTGCGCGTGAACGTCGAGGGGTGCAAGAGCGGAAAAACCCGAGAGGTCGCCGGCCGGGGAAGGAACGGATCTTGCTTCATACCATGAATCCGTGCCCAACAAACATGCGAGCCACAAAATGATGGTCAGCGACGGAACAATCCATGCGATCACCGTCAATTTCCGATGGGAGGCATTCAACTCTTTTCTCCTTTCAGCAGTTTTGTGATCAGGAGGCTTTCCCCCTCCATGTGCCGTGTAATAGAACCTCGTTTATGCAGTTAGCCCGCGCAGCGGGCGGAGGGCGAATCCCTCGCCCCGGCGTAACTTCTATCACGGCCATGGAAGGTTCGTCTAGCAAGATGCGGAAAAACCTGGAGCGGCATTTTTACATCGGCATGACTCCGGCGAAATGAAGGTTCGGGATACGCCACATCGTGCGCAAGTTCGTGCCGGCGCAGAAGCTCCAGGCATTGCGGGGAGCTTGTGTCCGCAGGAGCACTCAAGTCAGGGAATAGTCGCGAAATCGCCACAGAAATATGTTGCCATCGCCCGCCAAGGGAGGGAAGATGCTTCGCCGTCACAGTCTTGATATTCCTTTCGTTTTTGGCCGTGTGGAGAAGCTGCGTTCGCCTCGGGATTGAGCCTGTGACGGGGAGGCGTGCATGAAGAAGACTCCAAACACGAAGTCAAAGGTGTTGCCCTATCAGAATCCGGCCTTGCCGGCAGCGAAACGCGTCCAAGACCTCTTGCCTCGCATGACGCTGGAAGAGAAGGCCGCCCAGATGGTCTGCGTCTGGCGGCAAAAGGCCGAGAAGTTGGTGGATGCGGATGGTAACTTCGACTTGCAGAAAGCCACCGCTGCCTTCAAAAAGGGACATGCACCCGGCCAGGTTGGCCGCCCCAGTGATGCCGGGTCCGGCAAGAATGCCCGCGACATGGCGGAACTCACCAACGCGATCCAAAAGTTTTTCATGGAAAACACGCGTCTCGGGATCCCCGTGATTTTCCACGAAGAATGCTTGCACGGTCACGCGGCCATCGACGGCACGAGTTTTCCCCAACCCATTGCGCTTGCCGGAACGTACAATCCGGAACTCGTGGAGTCCCTCTTCACAATCACGGCTCATGAAGCGCGGCTGAGAGGGACACATCAGGCGCTGACCCCGGTCGTGGATGTGGCCCGCGAGCCGCGATGGGGCCGCGTCGAGGAAACCTACGGTGAGGACCCCTACCTCGTGTCGCGAATGGGCATTGCCGCCGTCCGCGGTTTTCAGGGCGATGCGACTTTCCGGGATAAGAAGCGCGTCATAGCCACGCTCAAGCATCTGGCCGGACATGGCCAGCCGGAGTCGGGCATGAACTGTGCCCCGGCGAACCTCTCGATGCGCGTTCTGCGCGAGACGTTTCTCTATACCTTCAAGGAGGCGCTACGGATGGGAGGCGCCATTAGCGTGATGGCCTCCTATAATGAGCTCGACGGAGTGCCTTCTCACGCCAACACCTGGCTTCTCCGCGACGTTCTCCGTAAAGACTGGGGATTCAAAGGATTCGTCGTATCGGATTACTTCGCCATCTGGGAGCTTGGTTACCGCCCCGATACGCACGGCCATTTTGTCGCCAGGGACAAGAAGGAGTCGTGCGCTCTCGCCGTAAGAGCCGGAGTCAACATTGAATTGCCCGATCCGGACTGCTACCTGCATTTGGTCGAGCTCGTTCGCAAGCGCGTTTTGAAAGAGTCCCAACTCGATGAGCTCATCGCCCCCATGCTCTTGTGGAAGTTTAAGATGGGATTATTCGATGACCCCTACGTAGATCCGGATGAAGCTGGGCGTGTTGTGGGTTGCGACGCGCATCGCAAGGTGGCGCTCGCGGCGGCGCGTGAAGCAATCACCTTGCTGAAAAACGAAGATGGTCTTCTCCCGCTTGATCCAGGCCGCGTTCGGACAATTGCCGTCATCGGCCCGAACGCCCATCGCAGTTTGCTCGGCGGTTACAGTGGTGTGCCAAAGCATGAAGTCACGGTTTTCGAAGGTATCAAGGCCAAGGTTGGTGGACGGGCCGAAGTGGTCTACAGCGAAGGATGCAAGATTACGATCGGCGGCTCGTGGAACCAGGATGAAGTTGTTCCGAGCGATCCCGTTGAGGATCGCAAGCAAATCGCGGAAGCCGTTGAGGTGGCCAAGCAGGCGGACGTGATCGTTCTGGCCCTCGGCGGGAACGAACAAACTTCGCGTGAGGCCTGGTCGCATGTTCACATGGGCGACCGCACGAGCCTTGATCTCATCGGGAGGCAGGAAGAACTCGTCAAGGCGATGCTGGCACTCGGCAAACCCGTCATCGTGCTTCTCTTCAACGGACGGCCCCTTTCGATCAACTACCTCAGCCAAAATGTTCCGGCGATTCTCGAGTGCTGGTATCTCGGCCAAGAAACCGGCCATGCTGTCGCCGACGTCTTGTTCGGTGACTTCAATCCCGGCGGCAAACTCCCGATCAGCTTTCCACGCTCGGCGGGTCATTTGCCGGTTTTCTACAACTACAAACCCTCTGCGCGGCGGGGCTATTTGTTTGACGATGTGTCGCCGTTGTACGCCTTTGGCTACGGCTTGAGTTATACCACTTTTGAGATCAAGAACGTCCGGCTCGCCCAGAAGAGCATTCGCCGCAACCAAGCCACGCGCGTGATGGCGGACGTGACCAACACCGGCAAGCGCGAAGGAACGGAAGTCGTCCAGATGTATATCCGGGATTTGGTCAGCTCAGTCACGCGTCCGATCAAGGAGTTGAAGGGTTTTAAGAAAGTCTCCTTGCAACCGGGCGAAACGAAGTCCGTCACGCTGGATATCACTCCGGACTCGCTCGCCTCTTACGACATCAACATGCGGTTCGTTGTCGAGCCGGGGGAGTTTGAGATCATGGTCGGGAATTCATCGCGGGACTCCGATTTACAGAAGGTGGTTTTGCAGGTAAAAGCGTAAACGTTAACAGATGAGGTCGTGCATGACTCAAGAGGCGCTAAGACTCTCCGCGAAAGAAAAGGTTGGCTACGCCCTGGGGGACGTGGCAGCGAATTTCGTCTTCCAGACCCTGCTGGCCTTCCAGTTGATCTTTTACACGGACACGTTCGGAATCTCAACGAAAGCAGCCGGGACACTGATTCTGATCGTTGGTATCGGAAGTGGATTCTTCGATCCCATCGTGGGTGTCATCGCGGACCGTACACAGACCCGCTGGGGACGGTTTCGCCCTTGGGTCATCGCCACCGCGGTCCCCTTCGGCATTATGGCGGTCCTGGCGTTCGTGACACCGAATTTCAGCCCGGGCGGAAAGCTGGCCTACGCCTACATCACCTTCATCTTGCTGATGGCGATCTACTCCATGAACAACGTCCCGTATTCGGCGCTGACCGGCGTCATGACCGGGGACATGAAGGAACGCACAAGCCTTTCCTCGTATCGGCAGGTTGGGGCAAACAGCTCAGCTTTTATCGTCCAAGTCCTCGCCCTGCCGATGGTTCTGTACTTTGGCCACGGCGACAAGGCCAAAGGCTACCAAATGACCATGGGCCTATTCGCTGTCTTGGCCATCATTTTTTTCTGCGTTACCTTCTTCACCACGCAAGAGCGCATTCAGCCTCCTCCCGGCCAAGAATCGTCCATCGGCCAGGATCTCAAAGACCTGTTCAAGAACGGCCCGTGGATCACACTGTTCGTCGTCACGGTGCTGATCTTCGTCGGGCTTTCCATGCGCACCGGCACGATGCTGTACTACTTCAAGTACTGTGCGGGCGATGAGAGATTGTTTAGTCTCTTCAACATGGTCGGACTGGGATTGCTGCTCGTGGGCGTCATGTGCTCGACGGCCCTGGTGAAGCGCTACGGCAGCCGTAACCTCTTTATCGTTGCTCTGGCGCTATCGGCCGCGTTTGCCGGGATGTTGATTCTCATGCCCGCAACCTCCACCACCGTGGTCATCGCGCTCGAGGGGTTGCGCCAATTTGCCTGGGGCATCACGGCGCCGCTGCTCTGGGCCATGATGGCCGATGTGGCCGATTACTCGGAGTGGAAGACGGGGCGCCGCGCCACGGCCATCGTGTTTGCCAGCACCGTGTTTGGCTTGAAAGCCGGGCTCGCCATCGGCCGCGCCATGGCAAGCTGGATTCTGTCGCTGTTCGGTTACGTGCCCAACGCCATCCAGACCGCCGATTCCTTGCTTGGCATTAAGTTGATCGCCAGCGTGTTTGCCGCGCTGGTGTTATTCCTGGGCGTGGCGTGCCTGTTTTTCTACAAGATTGACACCAAGACCAACATCCAGATGACCACGGAATTGGCAGAACGGCGAAAGGGGTACGCGGCATGAGAGAATTCATCCAAGGCTTCCTGAGGGAACCTCTGCGAATCATGCTTATTGCGGTAACCGCCGTGAACCTTTTGCTTCTGACTTTCAGCTTGTTGGCGGTTGATCAAGCGCCGCCGACACTCAAAGACGCGTTCAAGGGCTCTTTCCTGATCGGGGCCGCGCTCAACCCAGCCGAGTTCACCGAAAGTGATGCTCGCGACACCGCCATCGTCAAGGCGCAATTCGACTCCATCTCCCCGGAGAACGTCTTGAAGTGGGAGAGCGTTCATCCTGAACCGGAGCACTACAATTTCGATCTGCCCGACAAATACGTCGCCTTTGGCGAAAAGCATCACATGTTTATCGTCGGCCACACGCTGGTGTGGCACCAACAAACGCCCAAGTGGGTCTTCGAGGATGCGAAGGGGAATCCCCTTGATCGGGAAACGCTCCTCAAGCGCATGAGGGAACACATCCAAACGGTCGTCGGCCGCTACAAGGGCCGCGTCAACCTCTGGGATGTTGTCAATGAAGCGCTCAATGATGATGGCACTCTTCGCCAAACGCCCTGGCTGAAAATCATTGGCGAGGAGTACCTTGCCAAGGCCTTTGAGTTCGCGCACGAAGCCGATCCCACGGCGGAGCTGAACTACAACGATTACTCGCTCGAGAACGAAGCAAAGCGCAACGGCGCTATCGAGATGATCAGGAAGCTCAGGGCTCAGGGTGTGCCGGTCACGGGCGTTGGTCTCCAAGGACACTACAAAATCGACTGGCCCATGGTTGATCAGGTGGACGCGACCATCGGCGCCTTCGCCAAACTCGGGATCAAGGTGATGATTACGGAACTCGACGTTGACGTGTTGCCCCCGGCAATGCAGTACCGTGGCGCGGACATCTCGGCTAACGTTGAGTTGCAACCCAAACTGAATCCGTACACGAACGGGTTGCCGGATTCGCTCCAACAGACGCTCGCGAAGCGGTATGCCGATCTGTTTGGAGTGTTTCTCAAACACCGCGCGGCCCTCACTCGGGTAACTTTCTGGGGTGTCACTGATACTGGTTCCTGGCTAAACAACTGGCCCGTACGAGGAAGAACCAGCTACCCACTCCTGTTTGATCGCAATGGCCGGCCCAAACCGGCTTTCTATGCAGTAGTCAAGTCTGCGCGCTGAGCCTCGGCGGATTCCGGTTGACGCATGCCCGTCACTTCGGCCACTGTGGTCACCGCCAGCGCCGATCCATTTCAGTCGTGACTGGCATGTCGTTGGAATCAGCAAATTATTCCTCGGTGCCCACGCAAGCTCAGAATCCCCAGGAGGTGAGTGACATGAATATGGCGAAATACAGACCGGTGAGGCAAGGGATTAATCACGCACTCCTGGCATTTGCTCTTGCCTGCGGCTCGATGGCGACGGCCTTTGCCCAGGAGAAGTCAGCGCAGCCTTTCCCCACGTACAAGGATCCTTCTCTGCCGATTGAGAAGCGCGTCGCGGATCTTGTTTCGCGCATGACGCTGGAAGAGAAGGTCCGGCAAATGCAGCACACGGCGCCGGAAATCCCCCGCCTCGGGGTACCCTCCTATGACTGGTGGAGTGAGGCGCTGCACGGGGTGGCGCGTTCCGGGTATGCCACGATGTTCCCTCAGGCCATCGGCATGGCGGCAACCTGGGATTTCGACCTGATTCACCTCGAAGGCGAGACGATTGCCACCGAGGCTCGCGCCAAGTACAACCAGGCGCAGCGCGAGGGAAACCACAGCATCTACTTCGGTCTCGATTTCTGGTCGCCCAATATCAACATTTTCCGCGATCCCCGCTGGGGGCGCGGCCAGGAAACTTACGGCGAAGATCCTTTCCTCACCGGGAAGCTGGGCGTAGCCTTCGTGACCGGGTTGCAGGGCAACGACCCCAAATACTTCAAGGTCATTGCGACGCCCAAGCATTACGCGGTGCATAGCGGGCCGGAACTGATGCGGCACGGGTTCAACGTCAACGCCTCGCCCCATGACCTGGAGGATACTTACCTGCCCGCCTTTCGCGCTACTGTGGTGGAGGGCCACGCGGATTCGGTGATGTGTGCCTACAACGCCGTGGACGGCGCGCCGGCATGCGCCAGCAAATTCCTGCTGCAAGAGACGCTGCGTGACACCTGGAAATTTCAAGGCTATGTGACTTCCGATTGCGGCGCGGTGGGCGACATCACGGCGGGTCACAAGTTCACCCCGGATAATGAGCACGGCTCGGCCGTGGCCGTCCAGGCCGGCACGGACACCACCTGCGGCAATGAGTATGAGGCGCTGGTGCAGGCGGTGCAGGACGGCTTGATTAAAGAGAGCGAAATCGACACGGCGTTAAAGCGCCTCTTCATGGCGCGATTCCGGCTGGGAATGTTCGATCCGCCCAGCGCGGTGGCCTTCAATCAGATTCCCTTCTCCGAGGATGACTCTCCCCAGCACCGGCGACTGGCCCTGCGGGCGGCGCAGGAGTCCATTGTGCTGTTGAAGAACCAGGATGGGATGCTACCGTTCAAGGCGAATCTCAAAACCCTGGCGGTGATCGGACCCAGCGCAGAGTCTTTGGCGGCGTTGGAGGGAAATTACAACGGCACGCCGTCTCATCCGGTTTATCCCCTGGAGGGAATTCGCAAACTCTTTGCCGGCAAGGCGAAGATTGTTTACGCTCAGGGTTCGCCCTATGTCGAACAGTTGTCGGTGCCCGTACCTTCCAGCGTCTTTCATCAGCCGGGCGGGGCGGGCCCGGGATTGAAGGGCGAATACTTTTCCAACACGGACTTCAGCGGGAAGCCGGTGGTGACGCGCGTGGACCCGCAAATCCAGTTTGATTGGAACGCCGCGGCTCCCGTGCCGGGGCTTTCCATGAAGGCTTTCGCCGTGCGCTGGACCGGCACGCTGACTCCGCCCGGACCCGGCACTTACACGTTCAGCGTCCCAAAGCCCGGATGGCATCCCGGCGGCGGCAAGATGGGTTTCCGCGTCCTTCTGGACAACCAACCCGTTCTCGACACCACACTGTCCGTTCCTTCCACCTGGCTCGCGGACGGAAAGAAAGAGCCGCAAACCACCTTTCAGGTGAACTTCGAGGACACGAAGCCCCATGCGTTCCAGCTTGAATATGTAATCTCTTCCCTCTCCGCCGGCCACGTCACGCTGAACTGGCAGCCCCCCGTGGACGTCCTCCGCGATGAGGCCGTGAAGGCAGCACAGCAGGCGGATGCGGTGGTGGCGTTCGTGGGGCTCTCACCGAATCTCGAGGGCGAAGAGATGCCCATCCAGGTGCCGGGCTTCAATGGAGGCGACCGCACGGAGATCGGACTGCCCGGACCGCAGCAACAACTGCTGGAAGCGCTGGCGGCGACCGGCAAGCCGCTCGTCGTTGTATTGATGAGCGGGAGCGCGGTGGCGGTGAATTGGGCGGAGGAACATGCGGCGGCTGTCCTGGAGGCGTGGTATTCCGGCGAGGAAGGCGGCACGGCGATCGCCGAGACCTTGGCGGGCATAAACAATCCCAGTGGCCGTCTGTCGGTTACCTTTTACGCTTCCCTTGACCAACTGCCGCCCTTTGAAGATTACTCGATGCAGAACCGCACTTACCGCTACTTCCCAGGGAAGCCTCTCTACGGATTCGGTTATGGATTGAGTTATTCCACGTTCGCGTATAGCAACCTGAAGCTCTCGGAGCCGCAGCTTAAAGCGGGAGCCGCCCTCACGGTTCAGGTGGAGGTCCGCAACACATCCAAAATTGCCGGTGATGAGGTGGCAGAACTTTACTTGGAATTCCCGCCCACCCCCGGCGCCCCGGCACGCGCCTTGCGTGGATTTGCGCGAGTGCATCTGCTGCCCGGAGAAAACCGTCGCTTGACCTGCACGCTCAAGCCTCGCGACCTGAGCATGGTCAATGAAAAGGGAGAACACGTCGTAGCGCCTGGCGAGTACACCCTGTTCGTGGGTGGCGCCCAACCGGGGGAAACGGCGGGCGGCGTTCAGACAAAACTGGTAATCACGGGAGATGAAGTGAAATTGCCGAGATAGTGACGTAGGGGCGGTTCGCGAACCGCCCCTACGAATCCTCTGGAGGATATCGATGTCTTGCAGAAAATGGCTGGGAAGCGCTTTGGCGCTTATCACTTTGATCGATGGAGGTGGTCTGATGGTGGAAGCAGCGGAAGTTCCTGGTTCGCAACCCCAATCTTATGTCAGCAACTCTCAGTTCATCTCCAGGTTCGCAACCCAGGATTTTGTCCCTGACGGCAATCTCGCGAAGCCCGCTTGGCGCGTCGCCTCCTGGGTCGAGGTTGAACGCGACGCTTTTAACCGGGTCAAATTCCCGCAAGCCGCCACCGAGATCGCTTCGCTCTGGACGCCGGCCTACGTTTACTTCGCCTTCCGCTGCAAATACACCACTTTGAATTTGTTCGAGGGCAAGGATTCAAGCAAAGATTTCTGGACACTCTGGGACCGCGACGTGGTGGAAGTTTTCCTGAATCCTCAGCCTGAACGCATGAGGCACTATTACGAGTTTGAAGTGGCGCCCAACAACCTTTGGATCGATCTCGAAATCGATCTCGACAAGAAGCCCTTCGGCAATGCTCAATGGGATTCCGGGTTCGAGCATGCGACGAGCGTTGACGCGAAGAACCACGTGTGGACGTGCGAGCTGCGCATTCCGGTGGCCGCTTTGATTGGAACGAAGCCGCTGGAGGCCAATACCGAGTGGCGGCTCAACTTCTTTCGCGCCGATGGTCCGGGAGTCGATACCCAACGGCGCTTTCTTTCCTGGAGCCCGGTGCACAACGACACCAACTCGTTTCACGCTCCGTGGTCGTTTGGCGTGATTCGGTTTGTAAAATAACGGAGGAACGAAAGAATCGGAGGGCAGCCCCAAAGGCGTTAACTTAAGGGCTTCGGCCTCATCCGAAGCCGCGGAAGCGGCGACATCCCGTGGCCCACGGCGAACAGCCATGGGATCGCACAGCGCAGAGTGGATTGTGAGCCACGGTAGTGGCGATATCAGGGCCCCGCTCGGTCCGTCGTGATGATGCCGCCCCTGCCGGGGCTTAAAATCACCCTATCTGCCGATTTTCCCACGGCTGGCGCCGTGGGCTAAATGATGGCGCCCGCTACGCGGGCTTTCGGGCATCCCTAGCTCTTAAGTTAACGCCCATGGGGAACTGCCCCTTACCGGCAACCGCAGTCCATGGCCCGTATGGTATCGCCGGACGTTCTATACGCATGTTCCAATAATTCACTTGACATCGTACAAGCCTAGGATTAGGATGATAGGTGGCTGAGGCGCGCCGGCCGGGAGAGCGGAGGGGCCGGCGAGATCGCGCACCGCGCTCGATAGATTCAAGGCGATCTGCCCGAGGAGGTCGGCGAAGGGTGACGCGAGCCCTTCCCGTGGAGCGTGGCGGCTAGGTCAAGAGGGTCGGGTGGAGGCCACCGCGCGACGAATTTCACGATGACTCTATGTCCGTCAAACGAGCCAAAGTGATATATTATCCAAAGCTGGGAACATATTGAAAATAAAGGGTTGGAAAAGGGGTTTTTTGTAAAACGAAGCTGAGAACATACTGAAAATAAAGCTACTTACTAAAATTCATAGAAACTAGAAAAGTGATCGGACAAAATTACCGACCGAACGTCCCCAAATCTCCCTCCCTGCGGTTATCGCCAAAGCTCATTGTTAGCTAGCACTGTAGGCTCCATATTCTTCCACGAGCTCTTGGACGCGGCGCACGCGGCGCTCCAATCCATCGGGAGGAACCTGATCGGCCACGCCCAGGACGTAACGCGGTTCAGAGCGCATAACCTCCAGCACGTGGCGAACGTGCGCGTCAAACTCCTCATCGCTCACCAGCCCGGTAAAAAAAACTCCCGGCAGGCCCCCCCAAAGGATGGTGCGTGAGTTGCCGCTCCACTCCGCCCATTTCTCGATTTCCAAATCGCCCGCGGGCGCGGGGGTGAGCGCCTCGATGAACGTCAAACTGGTGGAGCAGACCTCGCGCAACAGGCCCTTCATGGTCCCATCCAGGTGAATGCACGAATACTTCCCTGCCTCGCGGATGCGGCGCGCCCAGGTCTCTTCATAATCGCGCATGAACATTTCGTAAAAGGTCTTCCCCACGCACTCGGAGGAGAGGTTCTCCGGAATCATCAGAACTTCAGCGGGGCTTTCCACCGCGACGCTCGCCGCGGCATGGTGCGAGCGCCGGACCACTTCCATGGTCTTGCGAAATTCCTCCCCCGCATCGGTGAAGATTTCGAAAACCGTCGTAACCCCCGCGTCCAGGGCAATCAACTGCATCAGCGGGCTCTTGGGTAGATAGCAGAGCACAACCCCTATGTCGCCCACTTGCGCGCACCGCCGCTCGGCGAAAGCGTAATCCGGCTCGTAACGCGTATTTTCGTGGAAATAACGGTAAGCGCGCAAATCGGCAGCCGACTTCACCAAGTGCTCGGTGGGAGCCTCGGTGAACGATTCCGCGAGCCACGTCCAAGTTTCTCGCAAGGTTCCGCAAGGAGTCTCGATTTGGCGGCGGCGCAGGTTCCCTTCGTTCCATTCCCGCACCCGGCAATGCTCGGTGAGGGTCCGAAAAGGGAAATAGCCTTGCAGGTAGAAACCCACTCCCAGGTCACGGTGCCAGTCAAGGTAAGCGTCACTCTGCTTGAAGTCCGGCGGCTTTTCGCCCCGCCCGATCAAGGCTGTAGCCCAATAATCCAAATCACCGAACCACGGCACCCGGTCGGGCTTCTGCCCGTTCAGAACCGCCAGCACTCTTTCCCTCGGAGTCATGTTTGCCCTTTTCAAAACCTATTTCACCGTGGAGAAATCGGGTGATCGGATGATCGGGTGATCGGGTGAACAGGATCGGGAGATCAGATGATCGGGAGATCGGGTGAGTAAATGGCAAATGCGACGCGTCTTGTTCTTTGGTCTCCCGATCACCGGATCACCCGATCACCCGATCCAGTGTAAGTTCCGTACTCGCGAAATGCCTCGTACATGGCGCGGATATTTTCCAGCGACACGTCGGGGCCCACTTCGCCGCACGCCACGATGCCGCCCTGCCACGAGCCGCACGCTTCAAAGGTCCGATGCACCTCTTCCTTCACTTCCGACGTCGAGCCGAAGGGCATGACACGCTGGCGGTCAATATCGGTGCGGATCGCCACGCGCCCGCGAACGTTCCTGGCAATCCACTCGTGCCCCACCACCGGTACCTGGCAATTGACCACTTGCACGCCGATTTCGATCAAATCACCAAAGATGTCGCGCACCTGTCCGTCGGTGTGGTACCAGACGTCCATGCCCTTGTCGCGGACCCGCTTGAACATTTCCGCGTAGCGCGGCTTGAAAATCCGGCGCCACGTTTCCGGCTTGATGATCAGCGACGTTTGGCCGCCCCAGTCGTCGGCAAAGTGCAGGCCGTCGTATTCGAGGCTGGTCCACTTGTCGATCCAACGCAGGTGGAAGTCCAATAAGTCGTCGAGCAGCCGATAGAACTCCATGGACTCGGTGGCGATGTCCATCATAAAGTTTTCCATGCCGCGCAACTGCTGGAGTTGTTCGAAGTAAGTGATCCACGCGCCCCGCGCGTACCAGCGATCGTGAAAGCCCATCATGTGGCCGCTGTAGAGTCTTCCGGAAGGCGGCCCGGCGCTGAAAACCTCAGGCCACTGGTAATCCTCGTAATGCGTCAAATCGCGGATCGGCCATTCGATGGGGATGCCGCAAACCCCCAGCCATTCGGAGAACCACACCGTGCCGAAGTCGTCAATGTTTCTACCCTGCTTATAAACAGCAGGAAAATCTGCCAAAGGCAGATCCTGCATGTAGTCCCAACCGAAATCTTCGCGGAATTCCGTTAAGATTTCATCCAGCGCCTTACCGTACTTCACCTGCGCGGCGGGAAGAACCGCGTGGGAGATGGGAGCACGATCGGGATGATCGAAGTTGATTGCGCATTTAACCCGCTGTCGGCTGTTCAAAATAAAAACCTCCTGCATGTTGGCCTGATGCCGCGGATACAAAAAAACAATGACCGTAGGGGCGGTTCGCGAACCGCCCCTACGTGCATTCAGCAAATCACCAATGGTTCAGTTCACGATCAGCCCCATTTGCGGTTGATTTGCCGCAAATTGGTGTAGGGGCGGTTCGCGAACCGCCCCTACGATTTCGCTCACGAGCCGCCCTTTAGGGCGGCACGTGCCGGGCTAAAGCCCGGCGCTACAACAAATTGAGCCATATAAGTAATTCTATTTTCCGAACGCAACACTAGAAACTATTCGTTTCCTTCACCGTTCCGGCTTTGACATCCTTGTCAATCTGATAGGGGATGTGAGCCGCGTGCAAGGCATTGCCATTCAGGTGAATGTCCTGGCTCTTGGCGCCCTTAACTCTGAGGAAAATCTTCGTTCCCGGCTGAGTCGTTGAGTCAACGATGGTGGCGCCCTCCACCTGATCCAAAACCACCGCCGGATTTTCGGACTCCACCTTGGCCGGCGCGCCCGAGAAGCCTTCCAGCTTCAGTCCCTTGATATCCTGGAAATACAGAGCACTTTGCCATTTCGCCGATTCGGGCTTCTCCCACTGCACCTGGACATCTTTCACTTTCAGGTTCTGGGCGTATTGGAAATACATAGCGTGAACCGACCGGTCGTACGCCGCGGAGGGGTCCGTGGCCAGGTAGAGCTTGATGTTTTCCAGGCTCACATCGTCGAGCCAACTGTTCGGATGTCCCAAAATCAGGCAGGAACCCTGGCCGTGGGCAATGATGTTGCGCACGATGACATGCCGAATAACGCCGGCCGGCGGCTCATTGGGCTTCAGCGGCAGGCCCAAGCTTTCGCTTCGTCTTTGCACCGTGAAGTAGATGGGGTCGCCATTCCCCCACCAGAACCAGTCGAAGCGGTTGGTGTTGACCACGATATTCGAGATCACCACGTTTTCAACCACCCCGCCGTCGTAAACCATGAAGGCGATGCCCCGATTGGAATGGGTGATGACGCAGTTGTCGATGGTCACATTGCGGACGGCGACGGAATTGCCGTCGCAGAATTTGATGGCGCTGGAGGAGGAGGACAGGCGGCAATTGGTGACGGTGATGTTTTCGCACGCCTTGGGTGGCCCGCCCGATTCGGGGGAGGAATAAAACACAATGGCGTCGTCGCCGGTCTCAATGGTGCTGTTGGCGATAATCACATCCCGGCAACTGTTCGGATCGATCCCGTCCGCCCACACCCCGTATTTTTGGCTGGTATGGATATAGATGCCGTCGATTCTCAGCCGCTCGCAATCGTAAGGGTAGAGGGTCCAGCTCGGCGAGTCGATGATGGAAATTCCCGCGATGCGAACGTCTTTGCAGCGCAGCAGCTTGATCATGTGCGGGTAGATCTTGCGGTGGTCCATCTCTTTGGGGAAGGAGCGCATCAGCGGGACGCCCGCCGCCTCTGCCGCTTTTTGATTGTCACGAATATACCCGTCATCGATGACGTTCATCCGCCAATCGTATTCGGCTTGCCCGTTGATGACCCCGCGGCCCTCGATGGAAATATTCTCGAGGTCTTCGCCCAACAGCAGCGCGTCAGTGGAGAAATCAGATTCCGCCTTCGATCCGAACAGCGTGGCCCCCGCTTCCAGGTACATCCTGACGTGGCTGCGCAAGTGCAGCGTTCCGGATGTGTAATCGCCGGAAGGCAAATAAACTTCTCCCCCACCGGATTTTGCGCAAGTGTCGATGGCCTTTTGAAGGGCCTGGGTGGCGATGTCCGCCTTCTTGCCCGTGGCCCCGTAATCCCTGACATTAAAAACGCCGCTGCTGGCTTGTGCGCACAGAAATGATGCCGAAACCAAAACCAGCAAAGCCAAACACGCCAAAACTGTTCTCACCTGAAATTGCTGTCGCATATTCATCCCTTCGATCAAGATTCACTTCGCCTGGGCTTTACTTGTCCCAAAACAAACCCCGCGAGCGCGATAAACCAACCGGCGAGGAAACACAGCTACTATTTTCCTCCGCCGCCGTGCGGGCATCGTAACACGGAGCCCCGAGTAGCGAAAGCTCGCCCCGTCCGGGTGTCTCTCTAATTCTCACGCACGCTGCCACCAGAAACGGGAAAATTGTCCCTGAATTCGTTGGCCAGAATCGCGCGTAGAATCCAGGCGCTCCAACGCGATTACATCGCCACGTAAAATCATTGTTAATTCGCGCTGCCGGGGCAACTTTTACCCGTCTCCTGGGTTCCCAATCATGGAGGAAGAAGTGTATAATCTCCAACACGATTTCTAACTTGGTTCATATGAAACAGAAGACCGAGCACACGTTCATTCGCAATGATGGGGTCCATTGACCCTAGGAGGTAAAGATGCGCAGAGCAGCGCAGTTTCTTTTCATCGCAGTATTCCTCCTGTTCTTGTCGGGATGTGGCAGCCAATCCCCGGTCACCACGACCCCGCCAACCAATCCGACCCCCGCCGATGTGCCGGTTAGCCTGACGGTTACCGACACGCCACCTCAGGGTGTGACGGTTCTGTTCTTCCAACTGAACCTCACGGGCGCGACGCTGACCTCTTCGACAGGGGGAAGCGTTTCGCTTTATCCCGGTTTGTTGCAGCAAAATGCCTACCCGGCGATCCCTGTAAATGTCACCCAGCTCCAGACGGACTCGGCATTTCTCGCTAGCGCCAATGTGCCGGCAGGAACCTATACGGGCCTGAGCCTGACCTTCTCCTCCAATTCGCAACTCACGATCTATAACGGCTCGGGCGCCCCGATCGGTGGCTGCGCAAACAACACCGTGTGCCAGCTCACGCCGTCCCCCAGTGGCCTGAACCCAACATTCAACACGGCTCCTTTTCCTATCACCTTGGCGGCGAACTCGCCCCTGGCCTTTATGCTCGATATCCATTTGAATACGGTCATCCAGCCTGATCTCAGCGTGAATCTTGGAGCTACGAATGGCGTCACGGTTTCGCAGTTGCCCACACCTCCGTCGGGGGCGCCCATCTCGGCCCTCGGCAATTTGACCGGGACGATCCAAAGCGTTAACGGTATGGAGTGCGAGAGTACGACGTGTGCTTCCTCTGACTCTCTCACGCTTCAGACGGGCGATGGCAGAACCTTCAACATTAACGTGGACAGCAACACCACCTACAACTACCCGAGCTCCGTCTGCTCGGCAGATAATTTTTCGTGCCTGGCTGCGCAGCAAATTGTCAACGTCGCGCTGAGCCTCCAGACAAATGGAAACTTGCTCGCGTCCAAGGTCACCTATGTGCAGCCCCCTGGGCAGATGGTGGTGGAAGGCAACATCATCCAAGTGAGCACCTCGGGCGGCAACACGATCATCGACATGATCTCACAGCAAGGGCCGCCCCCGCCGCCCACGGCCAGCGCGCTTCCCCCCTTCGGACAACGGGTCACCGTGACCGTTCCGCCTACCGGTGTCACCTATTTCATTGATTCCGGCACCTTCACTCTCCCCAACGGGCTAAGCTTTACCGGCGCTGCGGACCTGTCCGTGGGTGAGGAAGTGTCGGTCGTCGTCGCCCCGGGATCAGTAACCACGGCGAGCGGACCAAACATTCCGAGCCCCAGCCCCTTGCCCATCACTTCTCCTGCCCCGACCACTTTCACCGCCAATAGTATTACCCTTGAACCCGGTCAGATCACCGGTTCGGTGAGCGGATGGGCTCCGATCAGTGCGAGCGCATTGACCTTTACCCTCAGTACCTACCCGAACTACTTCGTCCCGCCATCGGCGACGGCTGGCGTCGCCCCGATCCCGATGCCCGTCAATATCACGGTACAAGCGACCTCGGCGACGACCTTTACGAATCCTGACAGCATTTCGGGGCTGGCGGTGGGCGATGTGGTTTCCGTAAAGGGCTGGTTCTTCCCGTATCATGTGATCCCGCAAATTTGCAAAGCCGACGTGGGGTGCGCCCCCATTGGCGAGATCGCGGCAGAAGCGGTGGTCGGACGGCCTGGACCAACTCCGCTTTTCTAAGCGGGATTGATGATACGTATCACCCGCCATAACCCAAGGGGGACCGGATCGCCGGTCCCCTTTTCTTTTCACCTGTGCGACTGGACGCTCACCTTCGATTCGTCGCGATGACGTCCACTACCGCGAGGGTCTGCCTTCGTGCTTTACAAACCTTTAAAAGCCTTTGCTCGTTGCGATAATATGTGCCACTTATTAGGTGCCATTCAAACGGAGGCAATTGTGAAAGGACCCAATCGACGGCAGTTTCTTGTGAAATCAGGCGTAGCCTTGGGATTAGCCACCGCCGGGGTGGACGCGAGTTCGCGTACCGCGGCTTTGGCGGAGCCGGCCAGTGCAGGTGGATCCTCTCCCACCGGGGCAAGCGCCACCAGCAGTCCGTCCGTTCTTTACAACACCAATTTGCAGACCGCCATTGGCTTGCGCGACCAGCCCCCGGGCATCGTCGACAAATTCGGCCAACTGAAAACCCGCAACGTAGAAACGACTTTGGAAATAGGAGCGCCACTTCAGCCGGTGACGGGAATGGAATGGTCGCAGTCTCTCGCCGGCGGATATGCTCCGGTCGTCGAAAGCGAGGTGCGTGCGCCCCAGGGATCTCTCCGTTGGGCGGCATTCACGGCCGACGAAGGCGGAGTTGCGGCGGACTACGTCGAAATCAAAGAAGCGGCCACGCCCTATCGACTCACCCTCTGGTTTCCGTTCACCACTTCCATTCAAGTCCAAGACAACTACGTGTTCAGCAGGGACCAAGTCCTGGCGGTCTTTCCGCCGCCGGAGAAGATGGAGGTATCGCAAGCACGCTATAACTTCCTGTCACCCACAGCCGGCCCCTCGGAGACCCATGCCAAACCTCTGCCGGGAACTGATCCGGCTTTTAACCTCCGGATCGTTCAAGGCCTTAACCGCGACATTCAATATCGCTTTCCCGTGACGAGCGGCGCAACCTACCACATTTTTCTGGGGATGCTCACGTTCCGCCCCCTCAAACCAGGAGATCTGCTCCTAAAGCTTTCAGTGGGGGACCAGGTTCGATCCGTGGACATCGGCCTGAAAGGGGCAGGCGTCCCCGTGCTGGAGGAATTCGCGGTCCGGCCCACTGGCAACGAAATCCTGGTTAAAGTCGAGTGCGATGCGTCGGCGACGAACCCCGGCCGGCCAGTGCTTCTGAATGGAGTCTGGGTGTTCGACCAACCGGTGGATGCCGAGCAAGTGAAAGCGGGAAAGCTGTGCGATAAAGCGGTCTATTACGTTCAGTGCGGCAGGGAAAAGCTCCGCGACCGCGCCTGCTCCGTGGTTCTCGATTACCCGCCCCACGCGGCCGCGGCAGGCAGCCAGTGGATTCGGCTGCCCTACAAGGCCTGCACCTGCGAAATTGAAACGGTGACGAGCATCTCACCGGCGGCGGCGCGCACGGCCGCTCAGAAAGGTTGGGATTCGTTTCTTCAGGAAGGCGCCCAGTTTACCACGGGTGTCCGCCATCTCGACGACCTCTACAAAACCTCGTTGCTGAACATTTTCCTGATGCGCACGCGGCTGGCCAGCGCCGGTGCGGGAGGTGATGACCTCTACGTTCTCAAACCCGGAGCAACGATCTATAACGCATTTTGGTATCGGGACGGCTCATACCTTGTCGCCGCGCTCGACGTGGCCGGGTATCCCCGCGAGGCGGAAAAATCTCTCCGACTGTTTTGGCAAACTGATCTTCAAGGCACTCCTGCGGCGATGGGCCAACAGGTTTCCGGCGCCTGGCAGTGCCCCCTTACCGAATGGGATGGGCAGGGGCAGGCGCTTTGGGCACTCGTACATCACTTCGAAATCACCGGCGACAAATCCTGGCTCCGCCAGGTTTATCCCAGCATCCGCCGCGGGGCTCAGTGGATCAAAAACGTCACCGAGCAAACGCAAATCCGCACCGAACACGGCGAAAAGCCCATCTTCTTCGGGCTGCTGCCGGAGGGCGACGGCGAGGCCATCGGTATGGGTTACATCTACTACCACAATTTCTGGGCCGTGCTGGGACTGCGCCAGGCTCTCGCCGCGGCACAAGCTCTTCAGGAGGTGGCCGACACCAAATGGATCCAGGAAACCTATGATGAATTCTGCGCCAACCTTTTGGCCTCCGTGAAGCTCGCCTACGCGGGAATCGGCAACCATCAGTTCATCCCCGGAAGTACCTTTGACCCGCGCCTGGATATTTGGGGAACGATGGCCGCGCTCTATCCGGCGCGATTTCTTGCTCCCCACGACGAGATGATGACGCGCACGCTGGAGCGCATGGCGGGCCACGCGAAGGAAGATGAGTATGTGTTCCAAGACCGCGATAAAATCTGGACCTACATCACCGTGGATTGGGCCATGTGCTACCTGCTGCGCGGTGAGTTGCCCATGTTCTACCGGCTGTTCAATGGTTATGTCGCCCACGCTTCGCCCACCAACGCCTGGATCGAGGAGATTTACCCCGATACACACGTGGGGACAGGCGACATGCCGCACGGCTGGGCCGCAGGACAGTATGTCCACCTGCTGCGCAATTCCCTGGTTTTCGAAAACGAGAACGCGCTGGAACTGTGCTGGGGGGTCCAACCCGAGTGGCTCGGGGAGGGCGGCAAAGTGTCAATCAAACAAGCCCCGACGGGCTTCGGCAAGGTGGATTTCGAGCTGCGAAGGGACAAAATGACGCTGGCGTTCGACTATCATCTTGCTACAACCGCGAGTCCGGAGCATACGCGACTGCACATTCCCCCCGGCCTCAGCGGAATTACGTCGATACGCGTCAACGGAAAAACACGTAGCTTAAGCTTAGGCGAAAGGGTTGTTGACCTGGGCTGACAAAAAGCCCGACGCCGGACTACCGGGGATCGTCGGGCATTGGCCCCTTATCCACAATGCTCCCTTGCCAACGCGTCACTCAAACTGCTTTTTGAATTCGGCAAACTGTTTTTGCAGGTCGCTCAGTTGCTGCCGCAATTCCGTCACCTCGGCCTCCAGCCGTGCGATGCGATCGTCGGTCGGTTGCGAAGTTGCGGTTGCTGACGGTTCCACGGCAGTGAGCCATTCCGGTTTATCGCCGGCCAGCAACTGCGCATAGCGCGGTTCCTTGGTGCCGGGCAGGCGGGGTAGTTTTTTTACCAGGGGCGGCTGCCGCTCGCTGAGCTTTAGAAGCGTGGCCTCAAGAGTCTCGAGATCGTCGAAGCGATACATGCGCTCGGCGTGCGCGCGCAGTTCGCCCAGCGTTTGGGGACCGCGTAGCATGAGTTCGCACAGCACGGCGGTCTGGCGCCGGTCAAAGTTAAAGACCTCCTGCGCGCGGTGCCCGAACTTGGTCACGCGGCTTTCCGCGGTTGAGCTGGGTCCCGCCAACCATTTGCGGCTCAAGGAGTCGAGCGCATCGCGCACCGCCGCCTCATCCAGCGCCATCACCGGATGGCGGTTCGACTTCTGATTGCAGGCGTTGGTCAGCGCGTTCAGCGACAGCGGATAATAATCCGGCGTGGTGATTTCCTTCTCGATCAGCGCCCCCAGCACACGCACTTCCCGGTCCGATAAGAGCAAGTCCACAAAGCCATCCTTTCACGCCCGCTGCAATTCTCCCACGCCATAAGTCAGCGAGAATGGGCCACCCATTATAGAGCGCCTTCGCTGCATCCGCCAAAAAACCGCCGCGCGGGTGTCATCGCTTCTCTCCTGTTGTGACCTCTTCGGCGAAATGCTAAACTGCGCCTCGCGTTCCAGATTTCCAGTCAGCAACAACATTGCAATTCGCCTCAGAAGGAGGACAAACATGGCAGGGTTCATGACATTTCTCATCGTGCTGCTTATCCTTTTCGGAATCGGCACGTTTTTTTCCGGGCTGTTTACGGTGGCGACGGCCAAGGCGGCGGTGGTGCAACGGTTCGGCAGGTTCGTGCGCGTCGCAGGAGCAGGATTGAACTTCAAACTGCCCTGGGTCGAGCAGGTAGTGGCCAAAGTCGACCTGCGCGTTCAGCAACTCGACGTGAAGATGGAAACCAAAACCAAAGACAACGTCTTTGTCAGCATTCCCGTCTCGGTCCAATACCACGTTTTGCCGGACCGCGTTTACGAGGCCTACTACAAGCTTACCGACCCGAAAGAACAGATTGGCTCGTTCGTCTTCAACGTGATCCTTGGCCACGTCCCGAAGATGAATCTCGACGAGGCCTTCGAGCAACAGAATGACATTGCCACGGCCGTCAAACAGGAGTTGGATGGCGTCATGGCGGGCTTTGGTTATGGAATCGTCAAAGCGCTGGTGACTGATATCATCCCCGATCCCAAGGTCAAGGCGGCCATGAACGACATCAACGCCGCGCGCCGCGAGCAGGAAGCCGCCAACGCCCGGGGTGAAGCGGAAAAGATCCTAAGAGTAAAACAGGCGGAAGCCGAGGCGCAAAGCAAGCAGCTTCAAGGACAGGGCATCGCCAACCAACGTAAAGCCATCATCGACGGACTGCGGGAATCGGTAGAGACATTCAAGGCGGGGGTTGAGGGCACCACAGCAAAGGACGTCATGATGCTGGTTCTGTTGACGCAGTACTTCGACACCCTCAAAGAGATTGGCGCGTCAGCCCACTCCAACACCATCATGATGCCCCATAGTCCCGGCGGCATGGTTGACTTCTTCGAACAAATCCGCAATGCAGTCGTCCTGGGCGACATCATCGGCGGCGCGCAGCAAAGTGTTCCGGCGCCGTCCAAGCCAGGCACGCCAGCGTGAGGTTCGGCAAGCTTCACATTGCCGTAACATTTGCTTAACCTTGTCTCGGCCATGATAGAAGCGGTCAGGGCTAATTTGGCCGCACACAACAATACCCGGTTCCCCGGCGCCTCGAGGAGAAAACTGTGGCGATTGAAATCAAAGAGAATGAGATGCGCGGGATCATCGTCCTGGAGTTGTCGGGCCGCTTGGTGCTGGGACAGGAGAGCATGGACTTCCGCGGCAAGATCAAAGAGGTGCTGGAAAAGAGCGACTGGATCAAGGAAAAGTGGGGATGGGAAACCCGCATCGTGCTCGACTTGGGCAACCTGGGTTTTATCGATAGCGCCGGCCTCGGCGCTCTGATCGCCGCGCGCACTTCTGTTGTGAACCGCGGCGCCGGAATTAAACTGGCCAACTTGACCAAGAAAATCCGCGATGCTTTGACCATCACCAAATTGGTCACCGTCTTCGACGTTTACGATAGCGTCGAAGCTGCCGTCAATTCCTATCCCCAGGTCGAGCCCGCCGCCGGGGCGGCTCCCGCTCAATCCTAAACGCCCTATTTCTTGGTCTGGGTCAGTTTGCTGTAGCGGCGGTCTCTGACCGCCGGACTGTAGCGTCGATCTCCGATCGACGATTCGGCGGTCAGAGACCGCCGCTACAACAAACCAAACTGGCCCTTCACCTATTTTTTCATCAGGTCCAACACCGCGCTAGTCATGGATTTCACTCCGGTGCGGATCGTCGGTTCGGGAACCGGCGCCCACAGGCTGGAGTGCAGTCCGGGCAGGGGAACGCCGGTGCGACGGCTCTCCGCAAGCTTCGCCGGATCCACCGCCCCCAAAGTGAACTGGCAAATCGGGATTTGATGATTGGCGAGGCCGAACCGCCCGAAATCCTCGCTGGCCATAATTGGCTCCCCCTCCTCAACGTTTTCCTTCCCCAAGGCATGCTTGAAAACTTGCGCCAGGCGCAGCGTCAGTTGCGGGTCGTTGTAGGAGGCCGGGTAGGCATTTTCACTGGCGGTCACCGTCGGGGCGCGCGAGGCGGGAATGCCGTCAGCGGCGGCAATGCCTTTGGCCATGCGATCGAGCGCGGCCAAAATGTGCTGCCTCACCTCCTCCTTGTAAGTCCGAATCGTGAGCTGCAAATGCACCTCATCGGGAATGATGTTGCCCCGGGTGCCTCCGTGGATCGAGCCGACCGTTACCACGGCCGGATCGAAGGGCGAATCCTCGCGGCTCACGATGGTCTGAATCGCCAGGATGAACTCCGCTGCTTCCACAATGGGGTCTTTGGCCATTTGCGGCGCTGAGCCGTGCCCACCCACGCCGCGAATGATGACATCCACCGAGGTCGAACTCGCCATGGCGTAACCCGGCGTGTAGCCGACCTTGCCCGCCTCGAGCGCGGGGGAATCGTGCAGCGCCAGGACGTAGTCCGGCCGCGGAAAGCGCGTGTAGAGGCCGTCGTCAAGCATCGCCTGGGCGCCATTGCCGCCTTCTTCCGCAGGCTGCGCCAACATCACCAGCGTGCCGCGCCATTGGTCCTTCAATTCCACCAGCATTTTCGCCGTGCCCAGAAAAGAGGTGATGTGAATATCGTGCCCGCAGGCATGCATCACGCCCACCTCGCGGCCCGCGTCATCTTTCGTCCGGACTTTGCTTGCGTAAGGCAGTCCGGTTTGCTCTTCTATGGGCAGCGCGTCGAGTTCGGTGCGGATGTACACCGTTGGGCCGTCGCCATTCTTCAACTCGCCGATTACACCGTAGCCAACGAACTCCGGATGCCCTGTGTATTTGCCGATGTGCTCAGTAACCGTGTATCCCAGAGTGCGGAGTTCGTTGGCCACAAAGGCCGAGGTTTTTTCTTCGTGACGGGAAAGCTCGGGCGCAGCGTGTAGCGCCTTGTAAGTGGAAAGAAGCGACGGCATTTCGCGGTCCAGCAGCCCATCCAGCTTGGCCTGCTGACTGCGGGCGGCAGGGACGCTTAGGAACAGGCAGAAAAGGCAGAGGCAGAGAAAAGTAACTCGACGGCTCACGGAGTCCTCCAAATTGACAGTTGGTTCCTCGCCGATGGCGGCCCGCGGCTTTTCCCGGATCGCGCCAGCAACGGGTCCAAGCCAGTATCCCGGAAGTGGGCAGGGCAAGGCAAGGGAAACGCGCGCTGTTTTCCGATCGTGCCTGGTTGCGAAGCTTTGGAGTGCTGCAGCTTGCTGCCGCACTGCAAAGCTTCGCAGGCCCTCACAAATCCAGCCAAGTTCGAGGCAAAGTGGTAGGATACTGCCCGCGCCGGCGGGCACAGAGTGCGTCGGCAATCTTCTGCAATCGTAGGAGGAATCTTGATCACGTCACGATTTTACTCGATGGTTCTGGCGATCGTTTTCAGCGCGGGGTCGTTACTCGCGCAGGCTCCGCCCAAAGTGAAGGTTCTTATTCTTACCGGCGTGAGCAATCATAAATGGGCTGCCACCACGCCTGTATTGCGCGAAGTCCTGGAGCAGACCGGGCGATTTGAAGTCCGCGTGAACGAAGAAGTGCGCGGCAATGGATCGGAAACTTTTGCGCCTTACGACGTGCTGCTGCTCAACTACAACGACATGAAGCAATCCGCCGGACCCTGGTGGGACGACCGCGCGCGCGAGGCCATGCTCGACTTCGTGCGGAACGGCAAGGGTTTGGTGAGCTACCACGCCTCCAACAACGCCTTCTGGGGTTGGGATGAATACGATAAGCTGGTGGGTGGGACTTGGCGCGACACCGCCGGCCATGGGCCCTATCATGCCTATACCGTCAAAATCGTGGACCCGGAAAACCCCATCACCAAAGGCATGCCCGCGAGCTTCGCGGAGACGGACGAACTCTATCACGGGCTCTCGCTGCAACCGAATATCTATATTTTGGCGACGGCCTACGACGACCCGAACAACTGCGGGAAGAACAGCAAGGGCTGTGGCACGGGAAAAGACGAACCGCTCATCTGGACGGTCAAATACGGTTTGGGACGAGTGTTCCAAACGGCGCTGGGCCACGATGTGAAGGCCATGGACAGCCCCGGCTTCCGCCTGACGCTCGTGCGCGGCACGGAATGGGCAGCCACGGGACAGGTGACGATTCCTGTGCCCCCGGATTTGAAATAGTGCAACCTCCGCCGCGTAGTGATCGTCCGGGTGTTTATCAAGAAGGCCGAAAAGACACCGCGACGAGAGATAGAACTGGCCCTGACACGCGCGAAGTTGGTTGAATGATGCAGGCATAGCGATGACACAAATTTCTGACATGCACAAGAGATGGATGAACGAGCCAAAGTATCGGAAGGCGTACGAGGCTCTTGAAGAAGAATTCGTTCTGGCGTCGGCCGTTATCCATGCGCGGAACCGTGCCGGCCTAACCCAGCAGGAGTTGGCCATAAGGATGGGGACGATTCAACCCGCTGTTGCCCGGCTCGAAAGCGGGCGGACACGCCCTTCGATCCGTACTCTGGAGCGCTTGGCGGAGGCAACGGGATCGCGCCTGGTCATTGGCTTCGAGCGGCGCAGCGCAAGGTGATTTGTAGGGTGGTAATTGCCCACTAACTTTGCTTCGTATTACGACGCGGTCATCAACTGGAAAAAGCGCCTGGCGCGGGAAATGCCGCTGCTGGAAGAGCTGGCGCGCCAGGCGGCCGGAAGAGTTCTGGTTCCCGCGTGCGGCACGGGCGGACACGTGGTAGCGCTCGCGCAGCAGGGCTTCAACGTATTGGGCTTTGACGCCGATGCGGGGATGGTGGAGTTTACGCGCCGGAGAATTGAGGCCGCCGCGGGCGCCATCGCCGCCGCGCACGGAAAAGCCGAGGTCACGCTGCTTACCATGGAGGGCGCCGCCGAACTCCCCGCGGAATTCGCCGCGGCGTTCTGTTTGGGCAATGCCCTTCCCGGTCTCTCCGCCGAGGGCCAGTTGCTCGCCGCCTTGCGCGGAGTAGCGAGCGCTCTGCGTCCGGGCGGAATCTTCCTGACGCAAAACCTGAACTACGACTTGCGTTGGCAACAACGGATCAGCCAATTCCCGCTCCTCAACGGCGAGACTCCCCGCGAAGAGATTCTGCTGGTGAAGGTCGCGGAGTATCACGCGGACTACATCAACTTCCACGCCATGTTTCTGGCGCGAGAAAAGCCGGCGGGAAAATGGCAAGCCCAAGCCCGGACGTCCCGGCAAATTCCCCTCTTCCAAAAGCTCCTGATTGACCTCGCGACGCAGGCGGGCATGGGCGACTTCAGTTTCTGGGGCGACTTCGCCCGCACTCCCTTTGCCTTAGAAGGATCACACGATCTGATCGTCGCCGCGCGCAAGCAGGCGTAGCGCGGACCTGTTCTCCAGGTCCGCGGCTCGTCCCCTAATGGCAAGGAAAAGCCGCGAACCGACAGAACAGGTCCGCGCTTCAATTGCTTCACTGATCCGGAGCGTTAGGCGCAGCCGGGGGAGAATTCGCCAGGGTTTTATTCATCCCCTCGAGGATGTCCCGCTCATGAGGAGAAAACATCTGCTGCACACGCTGGCCATCGAGGAAGGACCGGCGCTGGTCCGGAGGGAGGTCGCGAAGATGGTGGAAGGCCATCATCAATGCCTGGCGACGTTGCGGCGTCAAGTCGCCCAATTCCGGGAATTTGCTGAGCGCTTCTTGCCTCAGGCGCTGATCAGGGCCGTTGGGCGCATTCGCTCCAGAATTCGGTATGTGTCTGTACATCCCCTCGAGGAGGTCCCTCTCATGGGGAGAAAACTGCTCGCGCACACTCGGGCTATCCAGAAAGGACTGACGCTGGTCGGGAGGAAGGGTACGAAGCTGGCGGAAGGTCGTCATCACTGCCTGGCGACGCTCATCCGTCAACTCGCGCAATTCCGGGAAATTGCTGAGCGCTTGTTGCTTCTGGTACTCCGCAGGGTTGTGGGGCGCAATCGCTCCCGGAGCAGTCGCGCCAGAAGCAGTTGCTCCAGGAACAGTCGCTCCGGAAGCCGTTGCTCCAGGATTCGCCAACAGTCTGTTCATCCCCTCGAGGATGTCCCGCTCGTGGGGAGAAAACTGCTCCCGTACATTCTGGCTATCCAGAAAGGACTGACGCTGGTCGGGAGGGAGGTCGCGAAGGTGGCGGAAGGCCACCATCACTGCTTGGCGACGGGCATCGGTCAAGTCGCGCCATTGGGGGGCGATGTTACGCGCTTCTTGCCTTTGGGCAGGAGAAAGGCCGCCCAGAACCTCTTCGCGCTGACGAATGCGCTCCTTCTCCTGGGGAGTCTTGGAGTTCCATTGCTGCAAGCGCTCGCGGATCAATTTTTGGCGCTCTGGCGACAAGCTCTGGAACTGCGGATCATTCGCCAACACGCGTTTCTGCTCCCCGGGGGGCAGTGCACGCAGCCGCCGGAAAAATCCCTCCTGCTGGGGACGTTGCTGAGAGCGCCCTTCACCGGCGCGACGGTCCGGTTCCACCCCGCCCAAAGGATTTGAACCTTGGCTGCCAATCCTCTGCGCATGGATCATCGCTGGCGAAACGAGGATCAGCAGGAGCAAAACCCAAACGAGATCGCGGCAGGGGTGGGAATTTCCTCTTCGGGCGCAGAAAGGGGGCGCCGCAGATTCAGTTGGCAACCCGTCGCTCTCCCTTAGGAAGTTCCGAGAGTAGGTCGAAATTCGCGGCCAAATCATAGTCTTCCAACGCTTGGGTGTCTTTGTCGTCGTTCGCGAAAGCGCCTGCCGATTTAAGTTCGGGGGCGGTCTGCGCCGGTCTCACGCCCGCATGGGCCGTAAAGGTTGGGGATTGAAGCTTCGCCCCCTGTGCCGGAGTTTGTGCGCCACTCGCCTGCGGTGATTGTCGCGTCGCAACCGCCGATGAGTTGGGAACCCGGAGATGGCTGCGGGTAAACCAAACCACTCCCGCGACGATCAAAACCCCAAGCGAAGCCAAGGCCAAGCTGCGAGCCCAATCCCAGCCCCAGAAACTCCAGCGCTCGCGTCTTGCCTGCTGTGCCTCCACGGCTTGGCGCACGCGCGCGTCAAACCCCAGCGCGGGTTCCGCCGCCTTCCATTCGTCCAGCACGGCGTCCAGCCGCCTGTGTTGTTCTACCCTCTCGCGGCAGCGGGGGCATTCTCGCAGGTGCGCGCGCACCTCGGATGCCGCGCGTTCGTCTGTCAGGTGGTAAGCGTAGCTAATCAGTCTTTCCGTTTCAAGGCATTTCATAACCGGCCCTCCCGGAGCAGCGGCTCCAGGCGCACTCGCAACGTTTCGTAAGCTCGAAAGAGCAACGATTTTACGGCGCTTTCCGAGACCCTTAAGATTCCGGCGATCTGGCGATAATCCACTTCCTGGTATTTGTGCAGGATCACTGCCGCGCGCTGATTTTCCGGCAGTGCCTCGACGGCTTGGCGAATGAGGCGTTCGCGATCACCCTGCATTAATCGCTGCTCCACCGTCGGCTGGGGATCAACAAACCGTTCCAGAACCCGGCCGCCGTCGAAATCGTCGCTCGCCGTATCGGAAACCTCATCTTTTCGATCGCGAATCGCATTGAGCGCCAAGTTCGTGGCAATGCGATAAAGCCAAGTGGTAAACCGTGCCTCGGGCTGATAGCGCTCCCGCGACTTGTAAACCCGCAGGAAAACCTCTTGGGCCAAGTCTTCCGCCAATCCCTGATCGCGCACCATCCGGCGAAAGTAACTGACCAAAGGAAGGCGATATCGGCACAGAAGTGCGTCAAAGGATGCCAGGTCCCCATCGCGGACCCGCAGCATCAGGTCGAGGTCGGACTCTATGGCCATAGTCGCCACATTATATACAACACTTTGACCATGCGAGAGTTGCGGAGACCTCACGAAAAATCGCCTACCCCAATACGTAGGGCCTTCGGCGCCATTACACCCGAAACATAGGTTTTTTGCGCCCCTAGGTCCGGGCACTATTGGAAAACCAAAATATTAAGTCCTCGACCCATGACATTCCTAGCGAAAGCCCAACTTGAACGGCACTCCCGCTCATTATGGAACTGGGGTCCCCTGGTGAAATCTTATCCGCCATCCCTCAGGCGTTTTGGTCCATATGGAGCTTCTATTCGCCCTCTCGACCTTGCCATATTTGACTTCACTTACGTACGTCACTAACACATTGGCCGCATCCAGGTAGTGCAACCTGAAATTCATCAAAGGCAACTTCGCGTCAATTTCTTGGGGCGGAACAGATATGGATTCTTCTCTTGAGTAAATTCGACCGGAACGGCCGAATTCAAAGAAATCTTCAGCCAAGATCTTATTTAGATAGTCCCGATCAAACCTGGTTTCTGCACGCCAGAGCGATTCTTCCAGAGCTTGAAGATTCTTTGTGTCAGTTTCGTTCATCTTCGTATCCTCATCTAATTCCGCAGCCTCCCGCACCCTAACCACACGAGCAGGGATAGCATAGCCCTTTCAATTCCCTTGTCGTATGATGCAGTTCGTAAGAAATTGGCGGTCAGGCGCTGGAGCTTGTTCATGGATAACCTCGAGATTCTGGACTGTATTCGCAGCCTCACCTCGAGCGAGCCGGACGCGACTTCGCTGCTGGCGGAGGTCGTCAGCCTGTTGCGCCGCGAGCGCCCGCGCTATCACTGGGTGGGCGTCTACCTGCTGGAGGGCGATGAACTTGTATTGGGTCCTTACGTGGGCAAGCCCACTCCCCACACGCGGATTCCCCTGAACCAGGGCATCTGCGGCGCGGCGGCTTCCACCGGCCAAACCCTTATCGTGGACGACGTAAACGCCGATCCTCGGTACCTCGCGTGCAGCTTGGAAACGCGCTCGGAGATCGTGGTGCCCATCCAGCATCAAGGCCGCGTCCTGGGCGAAATCGATATCGACAGCGACCAGCCCGCGGCGTTTACGCACCAAGACCGGGACCTCTTGGAGGCCGTCGCGATACTCCTGGCGGAAAAAATTTACCATTAATTGCTTCATCGGCACATCGGGCCATTGGTGATTTGCGATTGCTGATTTGCGATTTTCCAAGTTCGGACTCTGTATCTCGCCACTCACCACTGGTTCTTCAATAACTCCCTTTGGTTTCATCAATATAATGGAGAAACGACTATAACTCGCTTATTTTCTGTAACATAATGGAGAGCCCGGTTTCGGCCATTTTGGCTATATTTGTTTTCAATAA
>Ga0181533_1001150_pt1 | contig 34534 bp, 32 predicted proteins | sample PEATcosm2014_Bin_45_FD_119772 | JGI IMG/M metagenome (GOLD analysis project Ga0181533, IMG submission 119772) | Peatland microbial communities from MTU Mesocosm Facility, Houghton, MI, USA - PEATcosm2014_Bin11_60_metaG | ecosystem: Environmental > Terrestrial > Soil > Wetlands > Peat | place...
CTGGTCACGCCGCTTGTCCAAGGACTACGAACTGCTTCACACCACAGCCGAAACCATGATCTACGTTGCCTCCGCTCATCTGTTCTTGCGAAGGCATGCGTAGTTTTTAAACAGGTTCTAAGACCCATCGGCTCTTACAATGAACCCATGCTCCTCGAATCCTTTCCCGTCGGCCCGCTCGCCTGCAACTGCACCATCCTCGGCGATGAAGAGTCCCATGAGGCCATCGTCATCGACCCCGGTGACGACGTAACACGTATTCACAAGCGGCTCACCGAGTCGGGCCTCAAGCTCAAGCAGATCATTGTGACCCACGCGCACATCGACCACGTGGGCGGAGCGCTCAAGCTCAAACGGCTCACTGGCGCGCCCATCCTCCTCAACGAAAACGACCTGCCGCTGCTCGAAATGATGGATACCCAGGCGGCGTGGCTCGGCGTTCGCCCTCCTGAAGTCGCCCCGCCCGACGAAGGCCTCCTGGACGGCCAAATCGTGGGGCTGGAGCACTATCCGGCCCAGGTTCTGCACACCCCCGGCCACACCCAGGGCTCGATCTGCCTCCACTTTGCCCCGCTCAAGCTGCTGGTCGCCGGCGACACCCTGTTTGCCGGCAGCATCGGCCGTACCGACCTGCCCGGCGGCAACTTCAACCAGATCATGGACTCGCTTCGCTCCCGGCTCATGGCCCTGCCCGATGAGACCAGGGTTCTTCCAGGCCACGGCCCCGTGACGACAATTGGCGAGGAACGCGAGAGCAACCCATTTCTGCGAAGGCCCTCGTAACAAGGGCACGGCTTCGGAGGCTGCTGAAAAACTCCTTTGGCAAGGAGTCTTGTATCAGGGCACGAGTTTACTCGTACCGCAAAGTCAACCAAAATGAGTGGGGGCTTTAGCCCCTGCAAAAGCTCCCCTGTGGTGGCAAAGCCCGAAAAGTCAAAACATCTCCCGTGAATGCCACATTTCGATCGCAGCCCAGCAAAGCCATAGGGAACTACGCCGAGAGAGGCCTTTCGACCGCCCTTTATTGTTCAAATAGATAGCCGGATTACTTCAACTAAAGGTTCCGATGGCTACCCGCAAAGATTACCGCCCTGATTCGTGCGAAAGTAGTTAGTAACAGTAATCATTCCGGCACCAAACTCCGCCTCCTCGCCGAGCAGGCTCACCACCAGCCAGCCCGACTCCGGAAGCCCGAAAAAGTAGCCGGGATGGACCCACACGCCGCGCTCCAGGAGCGCCAAAACCGTCTGCTCGTCTGGTCCGAGCGCGGGGACCCGCATTACCGCGTACCACCCGCCTTCGACGGCCAGCCGTTGCAGAGTGGGAAGCGTGGCAAGCTGGCGGTCGAGCTCTGCCAGGTTTGCGCTCACGCGTCTCCGGATCTGCTCCTGAATCTCCGCCCGATTCGCAAGCCACCTCGGCAGCGCCCACTGCACCGGCGCGTTTATCGAGAGGAGGGTATCGGCAATCACCTCCAGCCGCTCCAGCGCCTGCGCCTTTTCCGGGCCGGTCACGGCAATCCACGCAGCCTTCATCTGCGGCAGCCCAGCAATCTTGCTCAGTCCGCTCACCACGAACACTGGAACCCCCTCCAGCCCCGCAGCAAAGCTCCTAGGTCTCTCGTTCCCTTGGTCCCTTGGTCCCTCGGTCCCTGCCTTCTTGTTCCCTTGTTCCCTCGGTCCTTTGTTCCCTGCTTCTACGTAGTCAAGAAATACCTCGTCGACAATGAGCGAAAGCCCCTGCTCGAGGCAGATGCGGGCCAGCTCTTCCGCCTCCCATGGCTTGGTAAAGTGCCCCGTAGGATTGTTGGGGTGTACCACGACGATGGCCCGGGTTTGCGCCGAAAGCGCGCGGCGCAAGCCTTCAAAGTCGATCTGCCAACCGTCGTCGTACACCAGCGGCGCGGCCTTGATGCGCACATCGTCGAGTGTGGCCAGGAAGTCGAAGAGCGGGTAGCCGGGCTGGGGCACGAGAATTTCGCCGCCGGGGTCCGAGAGCAGCCGGAAAAGAAAGCTGTACGCCTCGCTCGTGCTCGTGGTGAGCACAACCTGGCCGGGATCGAGCGCCACGCCTTGGTCCGCGTAATACCGGCAGACGGCCTCTCGCGCTGCAAGCAAGCCGCGCGGTTGCGGATCGTAGTCGAGCGCCCGCCCATCGGCAAGCGCATCCAGCAGGGAATCGGGATACTTGAAGCCGCAGCGCGTGGGATTCGATGCCGTAAGGTCAGCGATCGGCAGTCCCGATTCGCGCCGCAACCGGTGCGCACGCGCCAGGTCGCTCTCCTCCGTGTTCCAGCCGGTTCTCTCGGAAAATCGCATAGGCCTTGTAGCGCCGGTCTCCAGACCGGCTGTCGTGCGGGTCTCCTGACCCGCACCTGTAAACTCACCACGACAATGAGCACCCACATCTCGATTTTGAGATGTGGGAAAGCACAATCCTCGCCCCGCCTTCTCCAACTCCGCACCAACACCATCGTGCACAATGGGAACAGCGCCCTCCTCCACAATACACGGGCGCGAAAGGTGAATCAGCTTGGCTCTGCGCGCGGTGATTTTTGACTATGGAATGGTTTTAACCGGTCCGCCCGACCCGAAATCCCACGCCGAACTGATGCGCATTACGGGACTTCCCGCGGAGAAGCTCGATCCCCTGTATTGGGCCGATCGCCACGCCTTTGACGAAGGCAAGCTCACCGGCGAGGCCTATTGGCGCGACATTCTTCATCAGGCCGGGCTCACCCTGCCGCCCTCTGCCGTCAAAGAGCTCATCCATTGGGATGGGCGCATGTGGATGACGCTGAATCCGCCCATGCTGGCGTGGCAGGGCGCCCTCAAAGCGCGCGGATTTCTCACCGCCATCCTTTCCAACATCGGCGACACCACGCAACAAGCCATGGAACGCGAGCTTGAATGGCTCTCGCGTTTTGACGTGCTCGTGTGGAGCTATCAGTTGCGCATGGCCAAGCCCGATCCGGCAATTTATCGCTATACCCTCGAACAACTTGGGCTCCAGCCCGCGGAGACGCTCTTTCTTGACGATCGCCAGGTGAATGTCGAAGCTGCCGCAGCGCTGGGCATGGAGGCTCTGGTCTTCACCACCGTCGACCAACTCCGCGCGGATCTCATCGCCCAGGGCCTGGACAAGGAACTCCCTCTGCCCTGACAAATCGCCACGCGTGTAGCCCGAAAGGGAAACGGAAGAAGTTACGTCAGGGGATTCAACGCGCCCGCGCTTGCCCGAGATGATAGCTTACGCCCAGCGTCGAGCTCATCACATCGAGACCGGGATTGACGGGGACAATAAACGCATTGGAAAAATGAAAGTCGTTGAATAAGCCCAGGCGCAGATCCATCCGTTGGTTCATCCTCACCTGCATACCAAAGCCATATTGCAAGCCGAAGTTCTCATACGTGGACTTCTGCGACATCACCTTCTGAGTAAAACCAAGTATGCCGCCCTTGGCAATCATATAGGGCTTCAAAGCATGCTTATCTCGCCAGAGCATCCGAAACCCGATGGGATAGATTCCAAGCCCGGGCACAATCTCGCGGTTGCTGGTTGTAGGAGTTCCCCAGATGTCGGACAGGGTCGCTGTATTGAGAAGAACCAGGGGCAGAATCTCCGCCGTATAGTCCATCTGCGCCCCGAGAAACCGGCCCCATGAGTTCCGGTCGTACTCGACGCCCGCCGTATAGAGCTTAGCGCCCGACCCGCTGGCGAACATCCGGTAATGGCCGTAGGATGCCAATCCTTCCACGATGATCTCGCTCTCCACCGGCTGTTTGGAGCTGCCTGCGGGCTGCACGGCCAGATTTTGCCCAGAGGAGGGCGAAATTGCGGCCGGCAGAAGAGCCGCTTCAGAAGACGCTGATCGGTTCGATGCCAGGGCCAAGTCCTGACAGAACGCCGGTTGCGGCGAAAACTGGCAAAGAGCGCCGAAGAGCATGAGGAGCCCGATCATGCGGGCCCCGCAGCCTGAGCGGCGTTTGCGCACAATGGGGTGAAAGAGCGATACAGAAACGCAAGGACTCACGAGCAATACTCGTTCAGTTCTGTTGAAAGCATTCTGGTCTACGGATGAATCGACTGGGCTGCGATTGCTGAAGTCTAACCTTCTTTTCCCGGCCCAGGCAAGTTCTTGCCAGTTTCCCGGCGATGCGCCCGGCGTGGTCCAATGTGCGCGACCGTAATCGAGACCATTCCACCTGCCGCGTTAAATGTCCGCGATCAATGTCCGTGATCGGGGGGCCGCGATTCCCATCAGTCTGGCCGATCGGATAGGATGAAGCGATCACTGTGATCTGACACGCTGCTTGTGGAGTGCCATGTCCTCTCGCCTGCTCACGTTGGTCGCGTTGTTCTGCATTACGCCGGCGCTGTTCGGCCAATCGGACGCCTCTGCGCATTACCAGATCTACGGTGGCTATACGTGGCTCTCGAATTCCTTCAATGGTGTTCCGGGCTCGCGCCAGCCGTTGAACGGATGGGATGGCTCCGTTGCGTTTGCACCCTGGCATAGTGTGCGGTTCAAGATCGACGTCTCCGGTTACCTCGGATCCAACCTGAATGCGCCACAGCACGCCTACTTCATCCTGGGCGGAGGAGAATACGGCCGGCGTTTTGGTAGAGAGTTCGCTTTTGTTGAAGGCCTGGCGGGCGACGGAGGCATCAATAAGAACTGGGGAGCGAATGCAACACCCGGAGAGACCGCCTCGTTTTCATCCCTTCTCGGCGGCGGCCTGGACACACCGCTCACCCGGCGCATCGCCTTCCGCGTCGAGGGAGGATATCAGTGGGCCAATTTTGCTCTCGCACCCCCGGCCCTTCCCAATATTCCCTACCGGATTCCTGGCCTGCCCAACAATTTCGCCCGCCTCTCTGCCGGCTGCGTATGGCATTTCTAGTCCGGTAAGTTTCGACTTTTCCAGCCTCGCAGTCCCGCAGCCCCGCCTTCTTGCTCCCTTGGTCCCTCAGTCCCTTGGTCCCTGCCTTTACGACGCCATCCCCAGCCCCACGAGATTTGCCGCGGCAATGATCACCAGAATCCCGGCCCACAGCAGGCGCAGCGGCCGGCTGCCCACGCCGGCCCACTCGCCCAGCGCCAGCCCCAGCAGCCCCCCAAAGAGCACATAGCCGCTCATGTGCAGCATCCAGTTCACATAGGAGAGCCGCTGCACAATGTTGGCTGCGCCCCAGGCGTAGAAGAAGAACTGCAGGTACCACATGATGCCGCCGGTTGCGGCCAGGGCGCCGTTCCTGGCCAATGCGGAACCGGGCAGCCGCAGATCCTGCAAGGGGTTGTACTTGAGCGTCCACAGCCGGAAGCCGCAGTAGGCCCAGTTAATCAGGGCGCCGCTGCCCATGATGAGCACGTAAGCGGGCAGGGCCGCATACAGCGGATTGATGCCCAGTCCGAGCGCCGCCTTCTCCATCGGCTTGGCCGCGGCAATGGCAAACGACATGCCCGACGACGAGAAGCCGCACAGGATGGCCAGCGTGAGGCCCAGGGCCACGTTGAACTCTTTGAGATGCCCCTTCTTCTGCACCTCTTTCATATGGCCAGCCCACGTGACCACCGCCACGCCCACCAGCGCCACCACCACGCCTGCCATCGTGATCAGGCCGCTCCGCGTGGCGAACAGCATGGCCCACTGCCCCTGCACCAGCGGCGGAAGAAGCGTGCCCACCATCAGGTTGATGCCCTGCGCGATGCCGATGCCCAGCGCCAGGCCCAGATGCCGTATCGTCAGCCCGTAGGTAATGCCGCCCACGCCCCACAGGGCGCCAAACAGCGCCACGCGCACCAGCAGCGCCGAGCCCATCGCCGCGTAAAAGCCTTGAAAATCGGGCAGCAGCACCAGAGCAACACCGATGGGCGCCAGAACCCACGAGAAAAGACCCGCAAATGACCACGCGGTCTCCCACGACCACTTCCTGACCTTCTCAATGGGCACATAGAAGCTCGCGGCCATGGCCGCGCCCAGCATATGCCACCCGATTCCCGCCACCACCGATGTCATTCCTTCTCCTCGCGCGTCCATAACCGCGCGCGTGTGCAGTATTCCATGCGGCCCGCCGCCGGGAAAAACGCTCCCCTGAACAAAGGCCTTCAGCCCCTTGACGCAACGGCTCAAAGAATCGAAAACCGGGGATGAAACCACTCCTAGGTCTCTGACAGCTTGAAGAAGAACCCTCCCGTGCCCCATCCTTTCGCCCGCTTTTGGGGCGAAAGGGTGGGAGAGCACGAACTCCACCGGCGTGAATTTACGCGGTCAGAGCGCACTACAGCGATCCCGCATAGCCGGCCAGCACCGACGAACCAATCAGCAGCAGCAGACCTGCGGCCAGCAAACCCCGCGTCTTGCCGCCGGTCCCTTTCCACTCACCCAGCAGAATCCCCAGCAACTGGCTGAAGAGGATTGTGCTGGCCATCAGCACCGCCCAACCGATGTAGGAAGTGTTGCCCATGCGCGGTTCGCCGGTTTTGAAGCAAACGAACTGCAGGCACCAGATGCCGCCGGCCAGCGCGGCAAAAAACAGATTGTTGAGTTTTGGCGCGGCGCCGCTTACGTAATCGCCCACGGTGCGATTCCTGAAATTCAGAACCATGCACCAGCCCCCGTTGATGACGAAGCCGCCCATCAACACCACCACCAGCACGGGAATACCCGCCCAGATCGCGCTGGTTGCCGGCGCGGTCGAGAGCGCGAGCTTCTGCATCTCAGGCCCGCCCTGCAGTCCGAAGCTCATGGCCGAGCTCATCAGGCCGGAGAAAATGGCAGCCAAGATTCCTTTGCGGAAGTTGAACTCGGCCACAGCCTTCTTCTTGGCCTCCTCCGGCAACTCCAACTCTTTGGATCGGCCGGCGAGTCCCACGCAGACGATGCCCACCAGAGAAACTGCCGCAGCCGCCACGGATACCTGTCCGCCGGGCGTGTGGAACATGGCCGCCGTTGCCGCGCTTCCCTTCAGCATGGGCGGGATGAGCGTGCCCGCAGCCGAGGTCAGGCCCGCGCCCATGGCCAGGCCCAGGCCCACGCCGAGGTAGCGAATCATCAGTCCCCAGGTCAGTCCGCCAAATCCCCACAGCATGCCGCACACCAGGCAATAGACGATCTCGTGGCGCGGCGCGGCCTCAATCACGGCCAGCGTATTCGGCGCCGTGGCCAACGCCAGAATCCACGGCACCAGCACCAGGCCCACCAGCGCATAGATCAGCCAATAGCTTTCCCACGCCCACTTCTTCACTCGGGAAAACGGCAGATAAAAGACCGCGCCCGCCAATCCTCCCAACATAAAAAGAAGAATGCCGAGCATCGGATTCGATGGATTCACAGCGTTCATCGTTCAATCTCCTTGATCTTGTTGCGGCCTCGCCAGAAGGTCTTGTCTCAGGGCTCGACTTCAGAGGCTGCTGAAAAACTCCTTGGGCGTATTGTTCTGTATCAGGGCGCGAGTTTACAGCTTGGTGAAAAAGTCCGATGACGCATTGTTTTGTATCAGTCCCCTCACCGGCGTCTCCGAACTCGATGGATGAAACGGGCCCGTCAACGCCAACCTGCCAACTCGCCATCGCCGCGAAAGCGGCGCCAACTTGCCAATTGATCCCATCGTTTGTTTTGTCGAACTTGCGTTGCTGTTTCTTTCTAGGGCGCGAGTTTACTCGCGCCGTAAAACGGCCCCAGAATCAGGAGGGCTTTAGCCCCTGCGCAATGCATCCCCTCCGCCTCGCTAACGCACCTCACCACACTGAGGTCTGCATAACACTTTCCCATTGGATATCGAACGTGTAGCTACCCGGCGCCAACACAAACCCAATCTGTCCGTCACGCGTGTCCGCTTTCGCCAGCGGACTCCCGCTCAGCGGTGCACCATTGAGCTTATATTTCACGCCTTCCTTCGCGCTCATTGGCAGCCAACCCTCGGTGTTGGGAGGAATCGTTACGTGCCACTGTACCGCTCCGTTGTTCGTGAACTTCCAGTCTGAGTGAATCGGCCCATACACCGAGTCGTAGTCGAACGCAATGTGCCCCAACCGCTCGTCGAACACCGGATGCAGCACCACCGTGTGGAAGCCCGCATCCATCGGCGTCGCATCGATGCCCGCCGCGTAGCGATACATCCAGTCGGCCACTGCGCCGTACGCGTAGTGGTTAAACGAATTCATCGCCGGATCGCCAAGCATCTGGTCGCCGTTCCACCGCTCCCACATCGTCGTCGCGCCATGCTCCACCATGTAGCCCCACGAGGGATACTGCGTGTTCAGCAGCAGCGTGTACGCGAGCTTCGCGTACCCGGCCTTCGTCAACTCCTCCAGCAAATACGGCGTGCCCAGAAAACCCGTGGCCAGCAAATTGTGATTGGCTTCAATCTTGTCCACCAGCCGCTTGGCCGCTGCTGCACGCAGTGCCTCGGGCAGCAGATTCATGTGCAGCGCCAGCACGTACCCGGTCTGCGTGTCGCCGCCCTCACTCTTTGCATTGGGATTGTTGATCACGCCAAACTGCGACGGGCTGTTGTCCGCGCCAGCCACAAATCCATCGCCGCGCACAAACTGTTTTTCGAACGCCGCGCGAATCTTCTCGAACAACGCCGCGTATTTCTCCGCATCCGCCGTGCGCCCCGTAGCCAGCGCCATCTCGCGCATCAGCGTCGCATCCCAGGCCCAGTAAGCCGTCGCCAGCAGCCGTTCATCGGTCTTGCCCTCGGGCGAAAGCCAGTCGCCAAATGGCGAGCCGTATTCGTTCTCCCACAGAAAATCAGGATTCACCGCCGCGATCGCGTCCAGATACTTCGTCATCGCCGCCCAATTTTGCTCAATGATCGTGGTGTCGCCGGTCTGCAGCCAGCTGGTCCAGGGAACAATCACTCCCGCATCGCTCCATGCCGCGGCCGCGCCCGCGAAGGGCGTAACCGTCCCCGGCGAAAAGATGCCGTAGAATGGCTGTCCCGCCTGTGTGCCGCGCATGTCCGCGGCAAACTTGCGCGAAAACGCCGCCAGGTCCATGTTGTAGCTGGCCGTGCGCCAAAACACCTGCGCATCGCCCATCCAGCCCAGCCGCTCGTCCCGCTGCGGGCAATCTGTGGGCACACCCACAAAATTCGATCGCTGCCCCCACAGAATATTGCTCCACAACTGGTTGATCATCGCGCTGCCGGTATCAAGCTTCGCCGTCCACGGCGCGTCGGTGTGGAAGACGTAGGCCTTCACGGAGTTCTTGTCCGGCGCTGAAAGCAGTCCCGTCAGCTCGGCATATCGGAAACCGTGAAATGTGAACGGCGGCGAAAGGTCGTAGCTCCCATCGCTCCTCAGATTCAGAAAGTGATCCGTCGCCTTCGCCGTGCGCAAGTTGTCGGTGTAAAGCGTTCCGTCGGGATTCAAAACCTCCGCAAACCGCATCCGCACATCCGCCGTCACCGGTCCATGCACCCGCAGTTTCTCGATGCCCGAGAAGTTCTGCCCGAAGTCGTAAACCCACACTCCCGTCTTCGGCTCCGTCAGCGACTTCGCCTCCAGCGTGCGTTCCACGCGGATCGGCGGAAAGTCCTGCGCCACGATCTCCACTGGAGCGGGATGGATTACCGCTGCTCGCTCTTGGAACCAATCGTCCTTAAAGTCCGGGCTGGACACGCCCACCCAACCGTGACCCATGTCCATCGTCGCCCCGTCGTAAAGCTCCCCGGAGAGACTCGATTCCGAGGCCTGCCAGTTCGCATCGGTATCCACCCACTGCACGCTGCCATCGCTGTGCTCAATGCGCAACTGTGCGCGCAGGGCCGGCGGCGTCACGCCGTAATTATTCGGCTGCTGAAACCACTCCAGCGGCGTCTCGTACCACCCCGGCGCAAGCATCGCGCTGATCGCATTCTTTCCCTGCACAACCTGACCGGTCACGTCGTACGTCTGGTACACAACCCGCTCGCGATAGTCGGTCCATCCCGGCGCAAGCACCTGGTCGCCCGTGTTCCACCACGCGTTGAGGCTCATGATGTAAGCGCCGAGCGCCGTTGCGTAGAGCCGTGCCGATTTCACCGGCTTGTCCACGGTGAACGAGTGCCGCAATTCCTTCACCGTATCCGGAATCCACGGATGTCCCAGCGATTCTGATCGCCGAGGTGACAAAGGCTGCCACACCACGGCCGCCTTCCACGCGGAATCGTCGAAATTCCTATGATTCCATCCGTCGCCCGCAGCTATCGCCGTCTTCCACGCCGCATCGCTCGCAAAACTCGCCCACGTGCCGTCCGCGTATTCCACCACCAGCGTCGCAATCATCGGCGGCGCATCATCGGTCGCCATGCCGTTGGGATTCACCACGTAGTGCAGCACTTCAATCGCGACGGTGTTTTTGCCCGCGTTCAGTTGCTTCGTCACCTCGGCGCGCACAAATTTCTTCCACGGCATCTGTTTGTACGGCGGCAGCGGGTCTTCAGTGAGTGCCGGCGCGCCATTCACCCATGCAGCAACCGTGTCCTGTCCGGTGGCGTAGAGCGCGGCAAACTTCACCGCTTGCGGCAGAGTGATCGTGGTGCGATACGCGAAGCGTTGCTCGGCGTCCTTGGCGATCGCCGGCGATTTCGCATCGGGATTGGCAATCCAATCTGCCGGCGCGTGCCGCACCGTGGCTTCCTCCGGATTTTCGTACCCAATCCACTGCGCCTTCCACGCGTCCTGACTCATCAGGCCCGTTTCAAACCAGGCCATCTCGCTCGCCGCATACGTTTTTCCGTTCGCGCCCCACAGCTTCACGCACCAGAAGGATCGCGTGCTCGGCTTGAGAGCCGGCCCGCCGTCCCGCACATTCAACGATTGCTCGGATGCCACGCGGCCGCTATCCCATACGTCCGCCTTGCCCTGCGCGAGCAGCTCCGGCGAAGACGCCACCTGCACCTCGTACGCCGTCTGCTTCGCGCCCGTCTCAGCATCGCGCAGTTGCCAGGAGAAATTCGGCGCCGGATCGTCAATGCCAAGGGGATTCTTCAGGTTGTCGACGCGCAGCTCCAGGGGCCCCGTTGTGGTTGCAGCCTGCTGGGCAAAGGCTGGTAAGGCCGCTACGCTCAATACCAGCGCCCACGTCCATGTGTGCATCCATTTGCAACGCATATTCTGTCTCGATTCCAAAGGAGAAACGTCGATGAACGGTCTTCGCGGCCTATCCCGCGCGCGCGCCGCTTCCTCCATTGAAAAGTTTTCAGGCGGATCAACCTTATGCAACGCCCACGCGCCTTGTCAATCGTGTGCTGACATCGACTTGCTGACTTGCCCGTGCCCCATCCTTTCCGCGTTCTTTGCGGAAAGGGTGGGAGACCGCGCCGACTCGCTGACTCGCTGACTCGCTCCCTTGCTCCCATTCAACCCAAGCCGGCATTCCCGCTACACTCTGAGAATGCCCCGCCTCTACGCCGCCACCACCAGCGCAGGCAAACTCCGCGACTTCCGTGCCGCCGCTCAGGCACTTTCCATTGCCCTCGACCTGAATATCGATCCGCTCCCCGGAATCGCCGAAATCCCCGCGCCAGTGGAAGACGGAGACACCTTCCTCGCCAATGCCGCCACCAAGGCCGTCTACTATTCGCGGTTCGCCCCCGGCGAGTTGGTCCTCGCCGACGACTCAGGTTTGGAAGTTGATGCGCTCGGCGGCGCGCCCGGCGTGCGCTCGGCACGTTACGCCGCCGACGCGGGCCTCGTCGACTCGCCAGACGCCAACGACAACACCGATGTGTGGAACAACATGCTCCTGCTGCAGAAGCTCGACGGGATTCCAGCCAGGCTGCGCACGGCCCGCTACCATTGCACCCTTGTGGCTGCGCGCGATGGCGAGGTGGTCGAGATCGCCGACGGCACGGTGGAGGGAGTAATTCTGGAAGCCCCGCGCGGCACCGGCGGCTTCGGCTACGACCCCTTGTTTTATCTCCCCGGCCTGGACAAAACCATGGCCGAAATCGATCTCGAAACCAAACTCTCGCTCAGCCATCGCGGCCGCGCCCTTGCCGCTTTGTTGCCAAAACTTTCGCAGTGACTTTCCACCACTCTCTTCCAAAACCCAAAAGCGCGGAGCGCCTTGACGGCCCCCGCGTCAGCCTCGAATAATGCATGTGACACAGAACACCGCTCAAAGTCCCTCAATCTAAGACTGCTTCGGCCTGCACTTTTAGGAGCCAAACTCTTCATGGCAACCGTCGAATCTTCCGCGCCCCAGCTTAGCCGCGGCGTTGAGCCTTTACGCGCCGGGCAGGGCACCAGCTTCATCTGGCGCAAGTTGCACTCGCTCGTCGGCATCGTCCCCATCGGGGCATTTCTGCTCGAACACCTGCTCTCGAACTTCGAAGCCCTCAAAGGCCCACTCGCCTACGGCGTACAGGTGAAATTCCTCAACAGTCTGCCGCTGGTGCGCGTGCTGGAGTGGGTCTTCATCTTCCTGCCCATCCTCTATCACGCCCTCTACGGCATCTGGATCTGGCTGCGCGGCAAATCGAACATCGTCTACTACCCCTGGGCAGGCAACTGGATGTACCTGGTCCAGCGCTACACCGGCCTCGTCGCCTTCGCCTACATCGCCTACCACGTGGCAACCCAGCGCTTCATGGGCGTCAGCCTTCCGGAGAATCCGTACTACGCCTTCCATAAAGTGCAGGTCGAGCTCGCCAATCCCTGGATCGCCGCCGTCTACGTCGTCGCCATGATCGCCGTCTGCTGGCACTTTGCCTACGGCGTCTGGCTTTTCTGCGCCAAGTGGGGCATCACCTCGGGAGTCACCGCCCGCCGCCGCTTCGCCTACGTCTGCCTCGCCCTCGGAGTGCTGCTCGCCGGCATGGGCATTGCCAGCATCTGGGCGTTTGTCGGGCCGTGGTATGCCAACGCGCCTGTCCCCAACCTCTAGCTGTGTGCTTTTAGCTAGAGGCTAGAAGCTAGTAGCTAGAAGCTGCTTTTCTGAAAGGTACTTCATGGCAGCACCCAAAATCATCGTGGTGGGCGGAGGCCTCGCCGGACTTGCGGCGGTCATCAAGATCGCCGAAGCAGGCGGCACGGTCGATCTGTTTTCCATCGTCCCCGTCAAGCGCTCGCACTCGGTTTGCGCGCAGGGCGGCATCAACGCCGCCAAAAACCTCAAGGGCGAAGGCGACACCACCGCGCAGCACTTTGACGACACCATCTACGGCGGCGATTTCCTGGCCAATCAGACGCCCGTCAAGGCCATGTGCGAGGCCGCGCCCGGCATCATCGATCTGCTCGACCGCATGGGTGTGCCCTTCAACCGCACTCCCGAAGGCCTGCTGGACTTCCGCCGCTTCGGCGGCACGCTCTACAACCGCACCGCCTTTGCCGGCGCCACCACCGGCCAGCAACTGCTCTACGCGCTCGACGAGCAGGTGCGCCGCTTCGAGGCCGAGGGCAAAGTCAACAAATTCGAAGGCTGGGAGTTTCTCTCCGCCATCATCGACTCCAAAGGCGTGGCCCGCGGCATCGTAGCCATGAACCTCCGCTCCATGGAGCTCAAAGCCTTCCCCGCCGACGCCATCATTCTCGCCACCGGCGGCATCGGAGCCATCTTCGGCAAAAGCACCAACTCCGTCGTCTGCACCGGCTCCGCGCAGTCCGCCATCTTCCAGCAGGGCGCCATCTACGCCAACGGCGAATTCATTCAGGTGCACCCCACCTGCATTCCCGGCGACGACAAGCTGCGCCTCATGTCCGAGTCGGCGCGCGGCGAGGGCGGCCGCGTCTGGGTCCCGCGCACTCCCGGCGACAAGCGCGCCATCAAATCCATCCCCGAATCCGAGCGCTTCTACTTCCTCGAGGAGTGGTATCCCAAATACGGCAACCTCGTGCCCCGCGACGTGGCCACGCGCGCCATTCACAAGGTCGTCTACGAGCTCGGCCTCGGCATCGACGGCCAGCCCATGGTCTACCTCGACCTCACCCACATCGACCGTGAAACGCTGCACCGGAAGCTCGGCGGCATTCTCGAAATCTACGAGAAGTTCGTCGGCGTCGATCCCTGCCTGGAGCCGATGAAAATCTTTCCCGGCATGCACTACACCATGGGCGGCCTCTGGGTCGACTTCAACCAGATGACCAACGTCCCCGGCATCTTTGCCGCCGGTGAGTGCGAGTATCAGTACCACGGCGCCAATCGCCTTGGCGCAAACTCCCTCGTCAGTTGCATCTTCGGCGGATTCCACGCCGGACCCAACGCCATCGCGTACGCCAAAAACGTGCCTGCCGTCGAAGGCGACGGCGGTTCTGCTTCCGAGGTGCTACGTCAGTCCGAGACCAATAAAAGACTCATCAATAACGAAGGCGGCGAGAACCCCTTCAAGCTGTGGCGCGAGCTGGGCGAAGCCATGACCGAGCACGCCACCGTCATCCGCTACAACAAGGATCTCAAGCAGACCGACGAAAAAATCGTCGAGCTGCTCTCGCGCTACCAGCGCATCAACCTCAGCGACAAGAGCCAGTGGGCCAACACCAGCTTCGCCTTCACCCGCCAGCTCAAAAACATGCTCGAAATATCGCGCACTGTCGTCCTCGGCGCAATCCTCCGCGACGAGTCCCGCGGCGCGCACTACAAACCCGACTTTCCCGATCGCAACGACGAGCGGTTCCTCAAAACCACCAAAGCCAGCTTCACCGGCTCGGTCGAGGGCCCCAGTTTCGCATTCGAGGAAGTCGACACGCAGTACATCAAGCCCCGCCCGCGCCGTTACGACGCGGCCAAATAATGTACCGCCGTCACGACGCGGCGAGAAAATGTAGCGCCGGTCTCCGGACCGGCTGTAGTGCGGGTCTCCAGACCCGCACATGAACGATGTCATCCTGACTCGCCAAAATAGGATGTCATCCTGAGCGACGAGCGGAGCGAGGAGTCGAAGGATCTGCGGTTGCTTTTAGGAATCTTGCTACGCAACAACATCTCGGAAAGGCACTGATCTCTGTTCTCTGATCTCTGCACCACCAAGGACACCATGGCAGACCGCACCGTCACCTTCGAAATCCGCCGCCAGGCCAGCCCCGACGCGCCCGCCACATGGGAGAGCTTCGAACTTCCCTGGCGTCCCGGCATGAACGTCGTCTCCGCGATGATGGAAATCGCCGCGAACCCTGTCACCGCCGACGGCCGCGCCACGACACCCATCGCCTACGACTCAAATTGCCTCGAAGAAATCTGCGGCTCCTGTGCGATGCGCATCAACGGCAAGGCCCGCATGGCCTGCTCCTCGTTGGTCGACAATCTCGAACAGCCCATCCGCATCGAGCCGCTCAGCAAGTTTCCCCTTGTTCGCGATCTCCAGGTCGACCGCTCCGTCCTGTTTGAAAACCTCATGCGCGTCAAGGCCTGGGTTCCCGTCGACGGCACCTACGATCTCGGTTCCGGCCCGCGCGTCTACCCGCAGCAGCAGGAAGCCAACTACCCGCTGTCCAATTGCATCTCCTGCACCTGCTGCATGGAAGTCTGCCCGCAGTTCAACATCGACACGGGATTCGTCGGCGCAGCCACCATCGCCCAGGTCAAGCTCTTCAACAACCATCCCACCGGCAAGGTCTTCAAGGAAGACCGTCTCCGCGCCCTCGCCGGCGACGGCGGCATTCAGGAATGCGGCTACGCGCAGAACTGCGTCCAGGCCTGCCCCAAACAGATCCCCCTCACCAACGCCATCAGCGACGTAGGCCGCGACGTCACCGTGCAAAAGATCAAAGACTGGCTCCAGGGATAAGGTTGTAGCGCCGGTCTCCAGACCGGCTGTAGCGTGGGCGTCCTCGCCCACGCTCGCCCAATCCCAACAACCGACTTGCGCCGTCCGTGCCGCAGCCAAAAGAAAAGCGCGGCCCAAGCAATCGGGCCGCGCTTCACTCTTTTCACTCACTTCACTTCTTCACGCTCACACTCTTACTTATAGTTGCAATCCGTCTTATACAGCCCATCGCGATGCCCGCTGTCGTCCACCTGGGAGCCGAATGCCTGGCCCATCAGAGGATGAGCCTTCACCGTATCGCGCACCGCGGCCTGCACCGTATCCAGTCCCTCCGGAGTCGGCGTAATGTACACAATGATGAACTCTCCCGGCGCCCGCGTGTGAATCGCCATGGTATCGATCTCGTATTCCACGATCGTGCCATCAGCCAGCAGCTTTTCCAGCACCGGCGCCACAAAGTGCTGTGCCAGCGTGTCAATCGCATCGTCAGGCGCGTCGGCCTTCAGCTTGTAGACAGAAACATGCGTGTAGCCGCCCTTCATCGCGCCCGCCTTCCAGTTGTAGTAGTGGCTCACGTACACTTCGTCCCAATGCTTGGCCATGTTCATCGCCGGCGACAAAGAGTCGCCCGATGCGTGTATTTGGTTGAGCGTCTTCACCAGTCCCGCCATCGACATCGACGACCACCAGTTGTCGTGCGTCTCCCCATCGAGTGTGTGCACCAAATTCACATCGTTGCCGTAAGCCACAATCGTGCCATCGGCCTGCGCCTTCTGCATTATGTCGCTCAACGGCGCCAGAGCCTTCACGGCGTCGGGCCAATTGGCGCGCGGAAACTGCCAGTTCGCGACATACGAATACAGCGCCGGCTTTGACTTGATCTCCTGCGTCTGCGCTTGGGCCCGATTTGCAGACACTAACATCGCCGCGAGGCACACGAGCCCCGCACAAACAGACCACAACCTCTTGTGCATTTGTCTTTCCTCCAGTATTTTGCTTGAGTGCCAGTCAGCGGTTTGGGGAACACTGGCAGAGCGAAGTATACAGGGCGCGTTCCTCCGCGCGACAGGGAATTCTTGAAGCACTTCCACCAGCGGTGCGGACGTGCGCCCCACCCTCCTCGTTTGTACCGCCGGTCTCCCGACCGGCTGTAGCGGCAGGTGGTCCCGACCTCAAGTGGAACTTCATCCAGCCGCGGGTGCCCCCGGTCCCTCGCCTTTGGGGACCGGGGAAGCAGACTTTCGTCCACCCGGGTGGTCCCGACCTCAAGAGGAACTTCATTCAGTCGAGGGTGCCCCCGGTCCCTCGCCTTTGGGGACCGGGGAAGCGAACTTTCGTCCACCCGAGGGGACCGGAGGGGCCGTGGAGACAGCCCCGGGATCGCGCATCCACTCGGGCAAATGCCAACCTCTTTGTCGGGCTGTCCAATCCGATTCGATCTCCACAATTCCGCGCACGCCCGTTTGATAGTGGCGATAGCTCGACCACCGCCAATCCTCCGGTTGCGCGACCAGCCCTCGACAGACTGGATTGCGATGGATGTAGCGCAGTGTCTCCACAAACTTCTCGTGCGCCGAAACGTTGACATCGTAGTAATGCGCCAGCCAGAAGGGCCGTACCCGGCCTCGCATCGAGACCGACAGCTTGAGAGCCTGAACCACCTTCGATAGCAGAGCGCGCTTGGGCTCGTTGACCAGAAGATGCACATGCTCCGGCATGACGACATAACCGGCAACCACAAAGAGATAGCGCTGGCGGACGCGCTCCAACGCATCTTCAAACAGATCCATGGCTGCGGCCGTCGTCAGGTAGGCTCGACGGCGATAACAGCTGAACGTAAGGAAGTGAAACTCCCCCGTTTGCTGATAACGGATGCGCTCGCCTTTCATGCACGTCGAGAATACTCCGTTCCGCGATGGGCTGCGGGACGTGAGGTTTCCCACCCCGGTCCCCAAAAGCGAGGGACCGGGGGCACCCCCATCCTGGTTTAGAGAGCTTACCGGGATCGGGGCCACCCGCACGATGCCGGGCCGACCGGCGAAACGCATCGGAGTTGCCGCATTGACAGGCCATAGGGCGAGAACGATACTTCTCGCTATGAAAACGAGAGCGGTGTTGTGCCTGAGTTTATCTGTGCTGTTCTTGTGTGCTTGCGAAGACTTCGGGTATGTCGAGAAAGCAAAATACGACCAGCTTGTGCAAGAAAACACCGAACTAAAGAAGCAGCTAGCGGAGAAGGAAGAAGAAATCAGGTCGGTGCCGCATCATCACTATTCCCTGCATCAGGAGGGCTTTCGCACTTTTCGCTTTGATGCCGATACAGGCCAGACATGCATAACGCTGACCACTGAAAGCGATTGGAAGAATCCGAAGGTGAAAATGCAAAGCTGTGACTGCGTGGATCTTCTGGCCCCCGATTCCGACTCTTCTAATGCAGATCTTCGCAAGCTCTATTGTGGATTTTAGGCACTCATTAGCTCCGCCCGGTTATTAACCGGCCACGAGAGTGCATCTAGCACTCGGTGTGGTATTTTCCTAGCATGAATCCGCTTAGGGAAGTTTGGGAATTTCCTGCGCATTACGTCGTGCTGGCGTGGTGGATTACGGCTCTTCTAACGATTTGGAATGTTGGACCCACCATTCGTTCTCTCGCCGGGCGAGTGGCGCTTTTGGGACGCCGCTTTCAAAAGGACCAACTCGCAAAGAGGCTGCGTAATCTCGAATACCTCCACGAAAACACAAACGGGCTGATTCGCTACATTGCGGAAGATGCGGTCGATGTCGCAGTTGAAACTAGCTACCTAATTGTCGTTCTATCGATCATTTCTGTTTACGCCAGTTACTCCAGCCCCGCCAGCCCTTTCCGCTCCTGCATAATGCTCGCAATGGTTGGAATAAATGTCTCGACCTCTGTAGTTGGTCGTGCCTGGAGAATCAGGGCTATGCTACGCGACCTCAAGAATTACCACGCAAGCGTCGAAGCGATGAAAGTAAAACTGGACAAGCTCTAGCGCCCCGCAATCGCGCCGACAGCCCCGTGGACACATCTTCGGAAAGTCCGGGTGGGTAGTCTCTGCCACGTTTCTAGCGGCCCCGTAGGCGTAGAAGGTGACGCTCCGGGTTGCCGAATTGACTACTCCCCTAGCACGATCTTCTTCGCAGTTTCCGAAGAAACATCCACGATAAACTGGTACATCGCTTTTTTGAACCCTCCGCCGACGCTGCCGATGATCTTCTTGAACCGGGTTGCCGCTAACACAGTTGAGGGCGTGTCGGTGACCAAGTCAGGAAGGGATGCAGTCAACAGACGCTTGTCCTCTTCGCCAAGCAGCCCCTCCTCATTCACCAACGCAATAGCAACTGCAAGTTGGCGCTCTGTCCACGGATAGGGTTTACCACAATTCGGACAATATGACAGCGGGGTTTTGCTTCCGAAACTCACAACGCTCTCAGAGTTCCCTCGTTGTGGAGCATCACAAGACGGACAATTGATAATGGCCTTTTCCCCACACTTACCACAATGATTCTGGGGTGGCGCATACGAGGCTCCGATAAAATTCGAGATGACATGGCCGTTCAAACACGTCTGCCGCGCAAAGTAATTGTGCATTATTCGCATCTCGTTTCTTGTTGCTCAGTTTGTCCAAGATTATAGAGCAGGGGTTGAGCGCAGAGCATCCAGAAAGTTCGACTTGTTTGGTGGCTGTTGTGGTGGCTGTTACGTTTGGAATTTGAGGCTATTTCTGGGCGGGTGGCCTCGGCCTCGACGCTCCAAAAACTACACCGAGGGTGCCCCCGGTCCCTCGCTCTTGGGGACCGGGGAGACAACGGCGAGAATCTACTCCGACGCCGTCCCGAAGAACACCGCCGGCGAAACATTGAACCGGCGGCTCAGACGAGCGATATGGTCGCGGTTCAACTTGCGCTTGCCGGAAAGGACCAGCGAGACAGTGCTTTCGCTGCCAAGCTCCGGGGCGATGTCGCGCTGCGAGAGCCCGCTGTGCTCCAGCAGAAAACGCAGCACGTCGGCGGGATCGGCAGCCGGGATAGGGTAGCGCTCCTGCTCGTAGCGCTCCACCAGCAGGGTCATCAACTCGATGGCCTCTTCTTCTTCCGGTGTGGGGTCGGGCTTGGCGGTGAGCGCAAAGAGAGCCTGCGTGTATTCCTCGAGCTCTTCATCGCTGTGGATCAGCCGCGGCGCGCCCTGCCGGATCATCTCTGTGGGATTCGCTAATGTAGTGCTCATCGTTTCACCCCCCTCGTTCCAGTCTTGTCCCAGTTCGCCCGGTTGTCGTATTGGCGATGCGTCAGGAACGACCGAATATAAATGTGCCCCATCGTGACGCGCCCGTCTTTCTCTCGCGCGTAGTGAATGATCGTGACCAGCCGGTAGCGATTCTGTCGGATATTGAAGATCGCGTACCCATCCACATCATCGGCATCTTTGAAGACCTGTCGCACATCCACGAAATTTCGCCATCGCGCCTCGGTAGCGATCCTGAACCAGGCGCGGATTTCCCGGGCGGCATCAGGAAATTGCTCTTCGGCCAGCGCCAGATGCTTGCGTGTGACAACGTGCATGGAGTTCTTTCAAAAAGACGCCTTGCCGTCGAATCTCCCCGACAACGCCATTCTCAATATGCTTTGCAAAATGCAAAGATGTCAAGGAAAACTTCGCATTGTGCAAAGTTGCATCGGCGCCCCGCGCCCAATCGGCATCCAAAAGCACCACCCGCCGCCGACCCGCCTCCCTCGCTCCCTTGTTCCCCGTTTCATACAAGAAAGGGCGCGTTTTCGCACGCAGAAACGCCCAAAAACATGCGAAAAAGCGCGCAAAAACGCGCTCCAAAGGCCTTCTTGACGTGTTGATGGGTAATTCTCGGCAACCCTTTGCTCTTAAATGGTCAATTTCGCGGTTACGCTTACCCTCCAAAAGGTCAATTTCACGGTTAATGTCTCAATGAATCGCAACCTCTCAAGCGAACATTTGGGGGGTAAATGACACCACTTGAGCGAACATTTGACGGGTTGAACGCACCATCTGAACGAACATTTGTGTTGATTCTACGTATGTTATTGGAAACCCGGGTCTTAGCGAAAGCAAGAATTGCAATTTCGCGCGAACCCGGGTCACCAGTTCAGATCGTTTTCGAGTCGGCCGAGTCGAGGACGGTGTCGGCGGCGGCGCGGCTCCAACCGATGCGGAGATCCTTGACGTTGTTGAGTGCGAAGTTGCCATTCGCAGTTCGCGGAGCGGTGATCGAGAAGAAGTCGGCGCGGTTGACGTCTTCGAGATAGAACGCGGGGCGGGCGTCGGGCGAGAGAGTTGCTAGCTCGACGTGGCTCATTTCGACGTTGCGGATGTGGCGCAGGAAGAATCCCAGAGACGGCATCTGGCCGAACATGCCGGGCTCGGGATAGGAGTCCTCTTTTTCGGGCGGCTTGATGGCTGCGTCGTCGCTGGTGGCTCCGCCAAGATTCTCGATGTAGATGTTGGAGAGCTTGACGTCTTCAATCGCATAGCCGGGAATGCCGCTCAAGATGGACGTGACGCGCATGGGCGCATTGTGGCAGACGAGATTGCTGACGACGACACGTCTAAGCGTGCCGACCTTGGTGGTGTCTTTGGGACCGCGCAGGCGCGAGCCGAGACGCATGAAGAGCGGCGGCGAGATGAGATCGCGCATGGTGGTGTTGGTGATGGCGATGTCCTCAAGCAGAGCGCCGTCGACGGTTTCAAGCGCGTAGCCCTGGCAGCCCTCGAAGACGCAGCCGGTGATGGTGATGTTGATGAAGCCGCCGTTGGACTCCGTGCCACATTTGATGCGGCCAGTTCCGTAGGCGCGCGCGCCCGCGGGAAACTTCTTCCACGTGCCATCGAGGACGGTGCCGAGCTGGTAGCAACCGGTGACGAAACAATCGGCGATGGTGACGTTGCGCGTGGGCCGCGCGTAGCCGAGCGCGTAGCTGGACTTGGGACAGATGCCGTCGTCCCAGGGCGAGTTCACGGTGCAGTTTGACACGCGCACGTTCTGGCAGCAGTCGATGTCCATGCCGTCGCGGTCGGTGTCGAGGGTGAGGTTGTCGATGGTGAGGTTGTCGACGCCGGTGAGAAGCAGGGCGAAGTGGCCGCCCTTGAGGATGGAGAAGTCGCGGAGCTGGACGTTGCGGCAGTTCTTGAGGGCGATGGCCTTGTTGCCGACGCCGGGTTGCTCGGCCTGGTACATGGGGTAGTCGCCGCGAGCCATGCGGGCGGGATTGAACGCGGGCGGCGCGGGCGCACCGGCGGGCGCGGGTGGGTTGGGTGCGGGCGCGGCAGATTGCGCGGGGGCTGCGCCTTGGGGCCGCTCCATGCCGAAGCCGCGAAGGCCGGTTTGCTGTCCGCGGCCGGGACCTGCGCCGAAGCTCAAACCCTTTCCATAGATGAGGCCCGGGCCGGTGATGGAGAAGTCGTGCATGTCTTCGGCCCAGATGAGGGAGTTGTGCCAGTGATTGTGGCCGTAGTCCTGGTAAGCGTCCCATGCGGTATTGGGCTCGGCCGCGTCGTAGGTTCCGCCGTTGTAGCCGGTGGTTTCGCCGGGCTTGGGCGAGTCGGCGGCGAGGATGGTGGCGCCGGCGTCGAGATAGAGGTGGACGTAGTTCTGAAGATAGATGGAGAAACAGAGATAGATTCCGGCGGGGAAGAGGACCGTGCCGCCTCCGGCTGCCGCGGCCGCTGCAATGGCGCGATTGACGGCGTCGGTGTCGAGGGTCTTGCCGTCTCCGGTAGCGCCGTACTGGCGGACGTTGAAGATGGCGGCGGGGACGGCGGTGGGCGGCTTGTCCTTGCCGGCTGCGGATGCGCCGGCTGCGGAGGCGAGGGCGGGCAAGGCGGCCGAGGCCATGCCAAGGCTGCCGACACGGAGAAGATCGCGGCGCACGGAATTGAAGGGGTTCATCTGTTTAGCTCCTAGCTACTAGCTTCCAGCTGCTAGCTGGTTTGTGAGGAACGGGATTGTTTGCGCATAGGAAATCGCAGTTTCGCGAGACAGGGCATTATCCGACTTGGAGCGCAGGGGCGGCAAGTGAGAGTTCATGGATTTGCAGTGCGGAATGGCGTTGGACAAAGCATTTGGCTTGTCTCTTCGCGGGTTGGCGTCGCTCGGCGACATGGCAGGTTGACGAGTTCGCGCTGGATTTCGATCAGTCGAGGTGAAAGACCTCTTCGAGGGGGAACATGAGATCGTCGGGGCCGTGGCCGTTGGGGGACTCGAAAAAGGGCACCATGTCTGCCTGCCAGCGCGCGTTGACGGGGTGGTTTTTCATGGCGGCACGGCATTTTTCGAAGTCGTCGGCCTCGACGTAGCCGACCACCAGGCCGTCGGGCTGCAAGAACAGAGAATAATTGCGCCAGCCGGATTCGCGGAGGGCCTTGAGCATTTCAGGCCAGACCTGGGCGTGGCGGGCTTTGTACTCGTCCATCTTTTCAGGGCGGACTTTGAGTAGGAAACAAGCGCGCATGGTCTTCCTTTTCACATAAGAAACAATTTCAATTCTTTTGACCAACCATCCTAGCACCAGTGAGGAGCGAGGGGGCAAGAAAAAAATTCACCTGGGGAACTTTGGGCACGGCGGGAGGGCGGAGTGGGGTGGAGGTCCGGATGCGGGTAGGTTTGAGGTGAGCGAGGGTGCGGGCGGGGCGGTATCTAAGAACTTTGACCGCATGAATTCCCTCGTGTTCTCCCACCCATTTCCGCAAAAGACGCGGAAAAGGATGGGGCACGGACGCAGTATTTTGCTGCCGAATCACTAGTGTGCGACCAGGCCGGAGAGGAGGGGCACGTAAGCGAGGAGGGAGACGCAGATTCCGGCGAGGGTGGCGAGAGCGAGGCTGTGCAGGAAGACGAAACGCAGGATAGAGCCCTCCTGACCGTAGGATTGCGTGGCGGTGCTGGCGACTACGACACTGGGCGCGGCGATCATCTTGCCCATGACGCCACCGGCGGCGTTGGCGGAGGCCATGAGGATGGGGGCGACGCCGATCTGGCGGGCGGTCATGGTTTGCAGGCTGCCAAAAAGGACGTTGGAAGAGGTGTCGGAGCCGGTCGAGGCGGTGCCGAGCCAGCCGATGAGCGTGCCGAAGAAAGGATAGAGCGGGCCGGTGCGCGCGAATGCGAGGCCGAGCGTGGCGTCCAGACCGCAGTAGCGGGTGATGTAGCCGAGAGCCATCATGGCGGCGATGGTGACGAGAGTGAAACGGATCTTGTAGATGGTGCGGACGAGGGCGTGGGCGAGTTGCGCGGGGCTGAGTCCCATGAGCAGGCCGGCGAGGAGGGCGGCGAAAAGAATTCCGGTGCCGGTGGCGGAGAGCCAGTTGAGATTGAAGACCGCGGGCTCCGGAGTGGGCGCGGCGACTACGGGCGGGACGCGGAGCACGACATTGTGCAGGCCGGTGACGGCGATCTTGACGGTAGTCTTCGCGTCCATCCAGGCGGAGAAGCGGGGAAGGCCCCAGGCAAAGACGACGACACTCAAGACCAGCCAGGGAAGCCAGGCTTTGAAGATGGTGACGGTGGTGTGACCGTGGGCCTGGCGCGCCTGTCCGGTGATGTCTTCGCGGTTGACGTTGAGCGTGCGTTTGGGCTGCCAGAAACGGAGAAAGACGACGAGAACGACGATGGTGGCCGCTGCGGCGACAATGGCGACGAGCGACGGGCCGTTCCAGAAGGCCATGAGTAACTGAGCGGAGGCGAAGGTGGCGCCGGCGACGAGGATGGCCGGCCAGATTTCAATCATGGCGGCGAAGCCGGCGTAGGCCCAGATGAGCCAGAAAGGGACGAGGAGATCGAAGGGCAGAAGAATGATGGCGGTGGTGCGGGTGAGCGCGAAAAGGTCGAGGCCGGTGACGCCGTGGAGAGCGACGATGGGAATGCCCATGGCTCCGAAGGCGACCGGGGCGGTGTTGGCGAGCAGAGAAAGCCCGGCGGCCTGCAGAGGACGGAAGCCAAGACTGATGAGAATGGCGGAGCAGACGGCGACGGGCGTGCCGAAGCCGGAGGTGCCTTCAAAGAACGATCCGAGAGCGAAGGCGATGAGGAGAAGCTGCAGGCGGCTGTCGGCGGTGATGCCGGTGAGGCTCTGCTGGAGGGTGACGAAGCGGCCGGTCTGGACGGTGAGGTCGTAGAGGAAGATGACGGGAAGAATAATCCAGCAGACGGGGAATACGCCGTAACCCGCGCCATAGGCGGCGGCGGTGAAGGCGAGACGCGCGGGCATGTGAAAAATGGCGATGGCGGCAAGCAGTGCGGTGATGAGACCGGCAATGGCCGCGACGTGGGCCTTGAGGCGCAGGATGGCCATGGAGCCAAGCAGGACAACCACGGGTAAAGCAGCGATGAGCGTGGAGAGTTGCCAGAAGCCGGCAGGGTTGTAGCCCTGCAACCAGCGCGCGCCGGTGGAGTTGGTGGCGAAGAGGTAGGCCAGGCCGAAAAGCAGCGCGAGGAAGGCCGCGGCTTCGAGGGTGAAGGATGCGGCGCTGATGGATTTGGCGGTGGGAACGGGCGGATTGGTGGACATGCGACCTCGGGAATGCATTTTACTGTTACGCGGCGAGGACCACCTGCACCTGGCGGCGGACGGTGAGGACGGTGATGTCGTCTTCCTGGCCGAAGGCTTTGGCGGCATCGGCGAGATAAAGCGCCGACTGATTGCTGAGATAGCGTACGCGGTCGAAGCCGAAGAGCTCGCCGGAAGGCTTTCGGGCCTCCACCACACCGTCGGAAAGCAGGAGAACACGGTCGCCGGGATGGAGGTAGAAGCGCTCCTCTTCGTAACTCGCCTGCAGAATCACACCCAGGGGCAGGGCTCCGGGCAGATTGATCTCCTGGCTATTCAGGTAGGGCGGAAGATGGCCGGCGTTGGCGATGACCATCTCGCCAGTGGAGGCAAACCAGATGGCCTGGCAGGTGGTAAAGCTTTCGGCTCCGGTGAGGACGCTGTTCAGGGACTCGAGGATTTTGGCGGGGCTGCGCTCGCGGGTGCGTCGCAGCGCGCCCATCAGGAGAGAGACGTTCATGGCAGCTTTCAGGCCTTTGCCCGCAACATCGCCAATCACGACCAGTATGCCCTCGTGGTCCAGGGATTGCACGTGAAAGAAATCGCCGCCCACCTCGTTGGCCGGGCTGTATACGGAGTCGACCTCGAAGCCGGGTGTGGCGATTTTTTCCCGGGGAATCAGAAGTTCCTGCACGCTGCGCGCGGCGGCGAGCTCGCTGGCGGCGCGCTCCTGGTCGCGATAAACGCGCATGAAACGGAAATAAATGATGAGGAGAACGACGAAGATTCCGGCGAAGTCGCCGAGCGAAGACATGTGAATGGGAATGGGGCCGGCGTCGATGGTGAGGGGCGAACGGTAGACGACTCCAGTGTCTTCGCTGATCGCGGAAGTGACGATCGGCTCGATGATTCCGATGACGCTGAGGATGAGAGGAATGAGCCAAAGACCCGCTTCAAGGTTGCGGCGGACGGCAGCGGCAAAAAGCGTGATGAAGACGAAGATGCACCATCCCAGCATCCATAAAACCGTGCACAAACCGATGCCGGCCATGAGGCTGCCGACATGACGGCCGGATCCGAAAAGGAGAAGCACGGGGCCGATAAGAAGCAGGACCGGCGCGGTGTAACGAAGCCAGCGCGTGTACCAGGGGCGCGGAAGGGAAAGAAAGACGACGAGAAACTCGAAGAACAGATAGGCCGAGACGAGGATGAGCTCGAGGGCGAGCGCGGCGTACCAGAGCGTGTCCAGGCGTGCGGAGCTGCCGGCCAACTCAATGAAGCCAAGGGGGGCCTGGGCGAGCTCGTGCAGTGCCAGCCAGAGATATTCCGTGCGGTCTCTTTGCGTGAGATAGAGCGCGAACAGGAAGATGGCGAGGATGGCAAGCAGAATGGAGTAGATGAGCCGAGGCAGGCGCTCGAAGAGCAAGCGATTCGACCAGAGATTGAGCTCGCGCCCGAGGTCGCCGGGATTGCCGAGGTAGAGAGTGCGATTGGCGAAGAAGGTGGTGTACGCGCCGTAGCCGAATTCGATGTCCATGACGCGCACTACGAGGGTGAGCGAGGTTTCATTGGCCGGCACGTTGAGGTCATAGATGCGGGAGATGAGCTGATAGTTCTGCGGTGCGTCGCCGTGCGGGCCTTCGGGCTGGATTCGACGGCCGTTGGCGTAGACGTCGGGGCTGGGGCCCGTCGAGCTCAAGTTGATCGAGGCGTTGGAAGAGACAGGCAACTCGATGAGCAGCGCAACGGGTCCGTGGTTGGGCGCGAGCTTGATGTGGAGACGGAACCAGGCGTAACGCTGTGAGGTGACTTTTGTACCGAGTTTCGCGGTTGAACCTGAGCCGCTTTGCGCCGCAGGAGTGGAACCCTCATCCTCCTCGTCCGGAACATCATTTATGAAGGCCTGGGCATTTCGGATGGCCCAGTTGGAATCGTCGAAGGAGGGCGAAGACGCTGCGGGATCGGAGGTGATGCCGACGCGCCAGCCGTTTTGGAGCTGGAGAGGGGAGCCGAGGCTGGTGGCATCAAAGATGGCCTGGGGAGCTGAGGGTGCGGATGGAGCGGTTTTGGCACGGCTGTGGGGCCCGGCAGGGGCGGCGGCAGAAGGGGTGGGTGGCGGCGCCTGAGCAAGCAACGGCATTGCTCCGCAGACCGCAAACCACACAGCCGCTAGGACTCTGAACCGCAAAGCGCCTCCCGATCCTGTGTTTTTCACTTTACAGCCAAGACGTTGGAAGCTCAAAGAAAACTGCAAAGGGTTGATTCTCAAGCAGGGGGGCGGTAATTCAGGGCAGAAGACCGGGGGCGGGCAGGCGCCTGTGGCAGAAATCCCGCTTCCCATTGTTGCCAAAAGAGCGGATACTTGCGTCTAAGACATAGAGCGAAGCGGGGCAAGTGTGCGCGGGTACCCACTGCGGCGGAGGTGAGGTCATGAGGGCAACGGATCGCATCGGTTTGAGGCTGGCGGTTCTGTCAGGATTGGCGCTGGCGCTGGCTGCGGGAGTCTGGGCACAGTCGAGCGGAACGGCATCGAGCCAGACCCCGGCGAACACACCCGCCGCGCAGGCTCCTTCAGGCACGAATTCCGGCAGTGGAACGCAACCAACCACACCCGCCGCGCAGCCGGCTCCGGGATCACCCGTGGGCGGAGATGCGCCGTTGCCTGCGAAGCCGGCTGACACGGGCACCACGAAGCCGACGGACAACAGCACGGCATCGACCGATGTCAGTATGACGACGGCCTGCACGCCCCCAGAGGACAATTCCAAGGCCAAGAACAAGAAGGGGAAGGACACGACTCCCGCGCCGGGCAGCGAGGTGGGCAGCGACTGCAATGTGAAGGTTGATCCCGACAAGGTGGTCGACCCCGGCAGCGAGATGCAGAAGGTGAAGCCGGGCAGCATTGAAGACGTAAGCGCCGTGGGCAACCGCGAGATCGGCAAACGCGGCCTGGGCAACTGGTACTCGACCGATGGCGAGATCAAGATGGGCAAGCAGTACGCCGACGAGATTGAGAAGAGCACGAAGTTCATCACCGATCCCGTGGTTGTGGAGTATGTGAACCGCATCGGGCAGAACATTGTGAAGAACTCCGACTGCAAGGTGCCGTTCACGATCAAGGTGATCGACTCCGATGAGATCAACGCCATGGCGCTGCCGGGCGGGTTTTTCTACGTGAACTCGGGACTGATTCTGGCGGCGGATGAGGAAGCGGAGCTGGCCGGAGTGATGGCGCATGAGACGGCGCACGTGTGCGCACACCATGCGGCGCGCGAGATGACGCGGCTGAACATTGCGCAGATCAGCATGATCCCGCTGATGATCATGCTGCCCTACGATTGGACGGGTTACGGCATCTACGAGGCGGCGCAGCTGGCGATTCCCATCACGTTCCTGCAGTTCTCGCGCGACTTTGAGGCGCAGGCGGACTACCTGGGCGTGCAGTACATGTACCGCGCAGGATACGATCCGCAGGCGTTCATTACCTTCTTTGAGAAGATCCAGGCGCTGGAGAAGCGCAAGCCGGGGCTGGTAGCCAAGGCGTTCAGCGACCACCCGCAGACGCCGGATCGCATCCTGCACTCGCAGGAAGAGATTGCGCGCATCCTGCCGGCAAAGCAGGATTACCTGGTGACGACGTCGGAGTTCGATGACGTGAAGGCGCGGCTGGCGCGCATTGAGAACAAGCGCCGGCTAACCGACACCAAGGGCGTGACCAGACCGTCGCTGCGCAGGGCGAGCACGGATGGGTCGGGGTCGGGTTCAGGCTCTGGGTCGGGCAGCCAGACCAGCGACAGCTCCACGAACTCGAGCGACGGACCGCCAACGCTGCATCGCCGCGACGACCAGAACTGAAAAACAGGGACCAAGGGAACAAGGGACCGAGGGAACAAGGATCAGTTTCCGCCGGAGTTCCCGACTGCCTGCGATGAACTGAGCTGTTGCGCACCACGCTGTGCGACAGCGTGTCTGGCTTCGTCTAGCCCCGCTCACTCCGCGAACTCCGCTAGCTCTGCTTCTCTTCGCTATACTGATAGCCACGGACGCGAAGTCCTTTTCCAGCGGCGGCCGGCCTTGGTAATGAACGAGTGTGTACGGCGCCGGCGGGATGCTTGCTTGCCATGAAGAAGATTTTGATTGTCGCGGCGGTATTTGTCTTCATTCTGCTGCTGGCGGAGATTGCGAACCAGATTCCGCCGCCGCCGCCGCCCGGCTACGCCTTCTGGCTCTACGCCCAGCAAGTGGTGGACTGTTCTGCGACGGAGATCACGCTGGTCGATAACCATCAGACCGAAATCCACCTGGAGAAGGACGAGAAGAGCTGGCCGCCGTGCTCGAGCTTTCACAAGGACGACGTGATGGACTTCTATCTTTCTCGCGGCGAAAAGACCCACTTTTTGCGCGTGGAGCAGACGGCCTGGTGGCGGAAGGCGATGTAAAAGACAGGGACCAAGGGAACAAGGGAACAAGGGAACGAGGGAACGAGGGACCGAGGGACTGCGGGACTCCGAGCGGACCATCTGCGCTAAGGGCGCTAAATCTTGGGGTGGGTTGCGGGCAATCGCACAAGGGATTGGGTTTTTCCACAGGGCTGCCGGGAGGCCGACCGGGGCGAAAGCCTATGAATTTCCTATAACTTCCGGAAAATCCTTGAATATCCTGATGAAGTCGCGTTAAATACAAAATTACCGGTAGGTTTGCCGGAATTCGCCCTTGAGCAAGTGACCATTTCCGGGAGGCAATCATGCGCAACGCCGCAGCCCGCTCGAACCTGCTGGTTTCTGAAGTCCGCGAGGTGATGGATATCCGCCAGGCCTCGAATTACCTCGGCATCTCGCCCGACACTTTGTATAAATACGCCTCGGAGGGTTTTGTTCCCGCGTTCAAGCTGGGCAATCGCTGGCGCTTCAAGCGCTCGCGGCTCGACGAGTGGATGGACCGGCAAAGCGAGCTGCATGCAAGCGGTGAGATCGATGCAGGCAAGAAGAAGCCGGTGCAGTCGGCGATGTGAAGGCAGGGAACAGGGATTAGGGAACAAGGAACAGAACCGCCGATCAACGACAACTCTCCTCCGAAAGCTGTGATAAAACTGAGCGGGTGGACCACTTCCGCCGCATGGGCGCGCTGCGCCGCAAGCTTTCTCGCGCCGGGCTTCCCGGACTCCTCGTTACGTATCTTCCCGATGTACGCTATCTCTCCGGGTTCACCGGTTCCAGCGCCGCGCTGGCGGTGACGCGGCGGACGGCACGGCTGTTTACCGACGGCCGCTATACGACGCAGGCCGCCGAAGAAGTCGAGGCCGCACATGTCCAGATTGTGTCGAGCTCGCCCGCGGTGGCGGCGGCGCAGTGGCTGGCCGCGCAACCGGGCGTGAGCATGGCGGGATTCGACCCCGCGCGCACCACGGTGGCGGAGTTGGCGCGGTGGAAGAGTGAGCTGCCCAGCCGCCTGCGGCGCAGTTTTCTTCAGGACGTCCCGGCCCCGTTTGTTGAATTGCTGCGCATGGTGAAGGATGAGGACGAGCTTGCGCTGATGGCCGAGGCGGCGCTCGCGGGTTGCCGGTTGTTCGAGGGGATCCTCAAGTTTCTGCGGCCGGGCGTCGCGGAGATTGATGTAGCCGCGGAGCTGGAGCACCAGGCGAGACTGCTGGGCGCCGAAGGCATGTCGTTTGAAACTATCGTGGCGTCGGGTGCGCGGTCGGCCATGCCGCACGGGCGCGCCACGGCCGCGCTGCTGCCGCGGCGCGGGTTTGTGACGCTCGACTTCGGTATAATCCTGAGGGGTTACTGTTCGGACATGACGCGAACCGTTTTTCTGGGCAAGCCAAGGGCCGGGGAGCGGAAGGCATACTATTCCGTTCTGGAGGCCCAGGAGAACGCGGTCGGCGCGGTAGCTCCGGGCGCAAGTTGCGCGGAGGTGGATGAAGCCGCGCGCAGCATCCTGCGCAGGGAGGGATTAGGCGAGGCGTTTTCCCACTCCACCGGCCACGGGGTCGGTTTGGAGATCCACGAACCGCCGCGGGTGGGCGTGGGTCAGAGTACGCGACTCGTGCCGGGCATGGTGGTGACGATCGAGCCTGGGGTTTACCTTGCGGGCCAGTTCGGTATCCGCATTGAGGATATGGTGGCAGTCACGCGCAGCGGGAACCAGGTGCTGACCGCTGCGGCGCCGAAGGCGCTGATCGAGTTATGAAACGCTTGACACTCGAGCGTGGCGCTTTAATTTATGCAGATCGAGAAAGTTGGCACCCGTGCGTGGAGAGTCAAAGGGACGAATGAAACAACAAGACATTGAAGATTTGCGGCAACTGATTGAGTTTTTGAAGCAGCATCAGGTGGCCGAGTTCGACATCGACCGCGGCGATCTGAAGATTCGGCTCAAATTCAATCCTCCGGAAAGCGGGCCGGCATCGTTGAGCGACCTGGCACGGCTGCTGCGGACAGCGCCGCCCGCCGTGGCGCAAGCGGCCGCGGCCAGCACGGCGGCAGGATCAGGGCCGGAGCCGGCTGCCGATCCCGAGGCCGGGCTGCACCTACTCAAATCGCCGATCGTAGGCACCTATTTTGGCTCGCCCTCCCCCGGCGCCGCGGCTTTTGTTTCTCCGGGAGATCACGTGGAGAAGGGCCAGGTGATCTGCATCGTGGAGGCCATGAAACTGATGAACGAGATCGAGGCGGATGTTTCGGGCGAAGTGGTCCGGTGCCTGGTTTCGAATGGACAGGCGATTGAATTTGGTCAACCTTTATTTGCGATCAGACCGGAGTGAAAAAAAGCGGAGTTAGCGGAGTTGTAGCTAACTGCGCTAACCCCTATAGCCCCGCTAACGCCGCTTTCTAAGGAATCCATGCTTCGAAAAGTTCTGGTTGCCAATCGTGGCGAAATTGCATTGCGCGTGCTGAACGCGTGCCGGGAACTGGGCATTCGCACAGTTGCCGTGTACAGCGAGGCCGACCGCAACTCGCTGCACGTACGCTTTGCCGATGAGGCGATCTGCATTGGGCCGCCGCGCGCTTCGGACAGCTATCTGAATGTGCCGGCGGTGATTTCGGCGGCAGAGATTGCCGACGTGGAGGCGATCCATCCCGGCTACGGCCTCTTGAGCGAGAACGCCAATTTCGCCGAGGTGTGCCGCGCATCGAATATCAAGTTCATTGGTCCGCCGCCGGAAGTGACGCGGCTGATGGGCGAAAAAGAGAAGGCGCGCCAGGTCATGAAGAAGGCCCGGGTGCCCATTCTGCCGGGTTCTGACGGCATTCTGACGACGGCCGAAGAGGCGCAGAAATGGGCCGAAAAGGTGGGCTATCCGGTCATATTAAAAGCCAAGGCCGGCGGCGGCGGGCGCGGCATGCGCATTGTGCGCGACTCTGAGGAGCTGCCCAACCTGTTCCATGCGGCGTTTACCGAGGCGGCTAACGCCTTCGGCAACGGCGAACTTTACATGGAAAAGTACATCGAGAATCCGCGCCACATCGAGTTCCAGATGCTGGCCGACGAGCACGGCAACGTGGTTTCGCTCTTCGAGCGCGAGTGCTCGATCCAGCGCCGGCACCAAAAACTGATTGAGGAAGCGCCGAGCCTGCAGGTGACGCCGAAGATGCGCGAGGAAATTGGCCGGACGCTGTGCCGGTGCCTGAGCGAGATCGGCTACCAGAATGCCGGGACGGTGGAGTTCCTGATGGACGCGAACCACCAGCTTTACTTCATCGAGATGAACACGCGCATCCAGGTGGAGCATCCGGTGACGGAGGCGATTACCGGCGTGGACATTGTGAAGGCGCAGTTGCGCATTGCCGCCGGCGAGCGGCTGGACGCGATTCTGCCGCCGAAGCTGGAGATGCGCGGCCATGCCATTGAGTGCCGCATCAACGCCGAGCATCCGCAGCGGTTTACGCCGTCGGCGGGGCAGATTACGGCGTTCAATGTGCCGGGCGGAAACGGGGTGCGCGTGGAAACGGCGCTGTATTCCGAGGGCGTGATTCCACCGTACTACGACTCGTTGATTGCCAAGCTGATTACGCACGGCATAGACCGCGCGGAGGCGATCGCAAAGATGGAGCGGGCGCTGAGACAGTTCATTGTGCGCGGGGTCGATACCTCGATTTCGCTGCACCAGGAAATCTTCCAAAGCGAGGCGTTCCGGGCCGGGGAGTTCGATACCGGATTTATGGAGCGCTTTTTGGCGGCGCGGGCCGAAGCTTAGAAGCAGCCGGCGTAGGGCGGACGGGCTGCAGGCCTTACCGCAAATGGTTTACTTTGAGGCCGGCAGCCTGGGCGGTTCGATGCTGCTTCTGGTCGAATGTGAAAAGGGCACTGGCGCCGAGTTCGATCGCTGCGGCTACATGCAGCAAATCGAGAGCACGAACTCCGATGGTTGACGTGAGGGTCTGCGCGAGTGTCTTGGCGCGTGCGAATGCCCCGTCCGGAATCGGCAATAGCATCAGTAAGCCAGACTGAACATCGTCGTCCAGATCCCGAACAGCTTTATCCCGGTTGATCGGCTGCATTTCGTTGCGGAATACGCGCAGGCTAAAAGCGTTGACGGTTTCGAACTCGGCCAAAGAACTCATGAGCAACACTTCGTCCGTGCCGCGCACAAGACTGAGAGCTGCAGGCGTGTTGGCGTCGCGAATGTGCATCGAGACTAATAGGCTCGTGTCGAGGTAGATCATCTGCGTGGCTTAAAACCGGTCTTCCCGGTCCGCAGAAATCAGGTCGGCGCCTGACACTTCGAAGACTTTGTCGCCGTAGTTGGCACGCATGCGGGCGAGGAAATCCGGTAGAGGCGGCCGCTCGACGGGCTCCGGGGTGAGCCGCGCAATGACCTTGCGGCGCTTGGTGATCTGGAGTTCGTTGCCCTGGCTGAGCAGGCGCTCGACTTTCTTGAAGTCGTAGCGGAGGTCGCGAACGGAGACGGTCTTCATGTGATACATTTTAGCATCACATTGGAGACCTTGGCGAGGCCGCAAAATTTTATCGCTTTTTCTTCGCCTTTTTACGCGGAAATCGGCTATGCTGTGTGGGCAACGTGGAGGTTGCCTCAAATGGACGCTCAAAAAGAACTGATTGCCGAGTTTGACCGCGAGGCCGCGAACACCCGTAAGATGCTGGATGCCATCCCGGCCGACGCCGATTTCAACTTCAAACCCCATCCCAAATCCATGAGCCTGGGCCAGTTGGCCGGACACATGACGGATTTTTCCGGTGAATGGGCGCTTTCGACGCTGACCAAGGACAAGATTGAGCTTGGCGCGGACAGCAATTGGAAGCCGTTTATGCCCTCGAGCAAGACCGAGGCGCTGGAAAA